>Ga0247843_1000194_pt1 | contig 141985 bp, 134 predicted proteins | sample LaCruzMarch2017__FD_192420 | JGI IMG/M metagenome (GOLD analysis project Ga0247843, IMG submission 192420) | Freshwater microbial communities from meromictic Lake La Cruz, Castile-La Mancha, Spain - LaCruzMarch2017_8m | ecosystem: Environmental > Aquatic > Freshwater > Lake | place: Spain...
CCATGATTTCACGGTTCAAACGGTGTTTACGTTCTTCGCGTTGGCGACGATCACGAAATTCGGTAGCGATGACTCAATCCTTTACGGAAAAAACTGCAAAAAGCAGCCCATCCATCTTTGTGCCCACGGGCCAAAGCTTGTGGCGAAACTCACCTTCAGGCTTTAGAAGCGATGTCGGCAGCAATGCGTTCAATGAACGCATCGATCGACATCACACCGAGGTCTTTGTTACCCCGGGCGCGCACAGCGACGGTACCTGCTGCCTTTTCCTTATCGCCAGCGACAAGAATGTAAGGCAGCTTTTGCAACGAATGCTCACGTATTTTATACGTGATTTTTTCGTTGCGCAGGTCCGTTTGAACCCTAAGGCCTTGATTTGACACCGATTTTTGCAGTTTTGCAGCGATTTCACGACAGTAATCAGACTGAGCATCGGTGATGTTCAGCACAGAAACCTGGATGGGGGCCAGCCAAGTGGGCAACGCCCCGGCATGCTGCTCGACCAAAATACCGATGAAACGCTCCATACTGCCCACGATGGCGCGGTGAAGGATCACCGGCCTATGGCGCGAACCGTCTTCGGCCACGTACTCCGCATCCAAGCGCTCAGACAAATTAAAGTCAACCTGGATCGTGCCGCACTGCCATTCACGGCCGATGGCGTCTTTCAGGGTGTATTCAATCTTGGGGCCGTAAAAAGCACCATCGCCTTGCGAAATCACGAAATCGCAACCGGAATGGCGCAGGCTGTCCATCAGTGCTTTTTCGGCCTTGTCCCACAGCTCGTCCGAGCCGATTCGGGCAGCCGGTCTCGTCGACACTTTGTAGAGGATGTCGCTGAAGCCAAAATCGGCGTACACATTCTTGAGCACCTGGGTGAAGGTGTCGCACTCGGGCAGGATCTGGTCCTCGGTGCAAAAAATATGGCCATCATCCTGCGTGAAGCCTCGCACGCGCATGATGCCGTGCAAACCACCGGAGGGCTCATTGCGATGACACTGACCGAACTCGCCGTAGCGAAGCGGCAGATCGCGGTAGCTCTTGAGGCCTTGCTTGAAAATCAGGATGTGCCCCGGGCAGTTCATCGGCTTTAGCGCGTAATCGCGCTTTTCCGACTCGGTGGTGAACATGTTGTCGCGGTATTTGTCCCAGTGGCCCGTTTTTTCCCACAGGGTTTTGTCCAAAATCTGTGGGCCTTTGACTTCGAGGTAGCCGCTGTCCCGGTAGACCTGACGCATATACTGCTCCACGGCCTGCCAGACGGTCCAACCCTTGGGGTGCCAGAACACCAAACCAGGGGCGTGCTCATCGATGTGGAACAAATCGAGCTCGCGGCCCAACTTGCGGTGGTCACGTTTTTCGGCTTCTTCCAGGCGCAACAAGTACTGCTGCAAGTCTTCCTTGCTGGACCAAGCGGTGCCATACACGCGCTGCAGCATCTCGTTTTTGCTGTCACCACGCCAGTACGCGCCGGCGACCTTCATGAGTTTGAAGTGTTTAAGCTTGCCGGTGCTGGGCACGTGCGGACCGCGGCACAGGTCTTCGAAATCGCCTTCGCGGTACAGGCTGACCGCTTGGTCGGCCGGAATGCTGCCGATGATTTCGGCTTTGTAATGCTCACCGATGGCCTTGAAGTGGGCCACCGCCTCATCGCGTGGCAGCTCACGACGCAACACGGGCTCGTCTTTGGCGGCCAGCTCGGTCATGCGCTTTTCGATCGCCACCAAGTCATCGGGCGTGAAGGGGCGACTGTAGGAAAAGTCGTAATAAAACCCGTTTTCAATGACGGGCCCGATCGTGACTTGCGCCTCAGGAAACAAGGCCTTGACCGAATAGGCCAACAAGTGAGCCGTGGAATGACGGATCAATTCCAGGCCTTCAGGGTCCTTGGCGGTCACGATGGCCAACTGGGAATTGGAGGACATGCTGAAGCTGGTGTCGACCAGTTGACCATTGACCTTGCCACCCAAGGCCGCCTTGGCCAAGCCAGCACCAATGGAGGCGGCCACCTCGGCCACGGTGACCGGGCCGGGAAATTCGCGCAATGAACCGTCAGGAAGCGTGATCTGAACCATGGAATTGAATGCAAAAACGCGGTCAATGACCGCGCCAAATTAGGGGAGAGGCGTCAACAAAGATTCATTTTCCCACAAATCAAAGCGCCGACAGGCTTGCTGGCCCTGGCGTTGGGCTAGGCTGGCGTAAAAGCACCGCAGCAGATCGCTCTGACTTAAAAACCTTGGATGAAGTTGCTCATTTGTCAGGCGAATGTCGGCAGGCTTGGTTTAAGATGGTAGCTTCCTTTTTCATCCTGTAAAAACACACCACGATGACCATGCCTGAAGCACGCACCAAAATCATTTACACCCTGACGGATGAAGCGCCTCTGTTGGCCACCGCAGCCTTCTTGCCCATCGTTCGCACCTTCACGCAACCGGCAGGTATTGAAGTTGAAACCAGCGACATCTCGCTGGCTGGCCGCATTCTGGGGGAGTTTTCCGATCACCTGAAGGCGGATCAAAAAGTCCCTGACAACCTGGCCGAGCTGGGCCGACTGACGCTGCGCGCCGACACCAACATCATCAAGCTGCCCAACATCAGCGCCTCGGTGGGACAACTCACAGCCGCCATCAAAGAACTGCAGTCCAAGGGTTACGCACTGCCCGACTATCCGGACGCCCCTAAAAACGACGAAGAAAAGGCCCTCAAGACGCGCTATGCCAAATGCATTGGATCGGCAGTGAACCCGGTTCTGCGCGAAGGCAACTCGGACCGCCGAGCACCCAAGGCCGTCAAGGAATTTGCCCGCAAGAACCCGCACAGCATGGCCGAATGGAGCCAGGCCTCACGCTCGCACGTCTCGCACATGCACGCGGGCGACTTCTATCATGGAGAAAAGTCCATCACGCTGGACCGCGCCCGTGAAGTGAAGATGGAGCTGATCACTCAAAACGGCAAAACCATCGTCCTCAAGCCCAAAGTGGCTTTGCTCGACCGTGAAGTCATTGACAGCATGTACATGAGCAAAAAGGCGCTGCTCGAGTTCTATGAAAAAGAAATCGAAGACGCCCACCAGACGGGTGTGATGTTCTCTCTGCACGTCAAGGCCACAATGATGAAGGTCTCCCATCCCATCGTTTTCGGCCACTGCGTGAAGATTTTCTACAAGGACGCGTTTACCAAGCACGGTGCTTTGTTCAAGGAATTGGGGGTGAATGTGAACAATGGCATGGCCGACTTGTATGCCAAAGTGGCCACCTTACCCCAGTCCAAACAAGACGAAATCAAACGCGATCTCCACGCTTGCCATGAAGGTCGCCCCGAGCTGGCCATGGTTGACTCGGCCAAGGGCATCACCAACTTCCATTCACCGAATGACGTGATCGTGGACGCTTCCATGCCCGCCATGATCCGCAACGGCGGCAAAATGTGGGGTGCCGATGGTCGCTTGAAAGACGTCAAGGCTGTGATGCCCGAGTCGACGTTTGCCCGTATCTACATGGAGATGATCAACTTCTGCAAATGGCACGGCGCGTTCGACCCCAAGACCATGGGCACCGTGCCCAACGTGGGCCTGATGGCGCAACAAGCCGAAGAGTACGGCTCGCACGACAAGACCTTTGAAATTCAAGAAGACGGCGTCGCCAACATCACCGACATCAACACGGGCGAAGTGTTGTTGTCGGAAAACGTGGAAGTTGGTGACATTTGGCGCATGTGCCAAACCAAAGATGCGGCGATCCGCGACTGGGTCAAGCTGGCCGTGACACGTGCCCGCAACTCCGGCATGCCCGTGGTGTTCTGGCTCGACCAGTACCGCCCACACGAAGCTCAGCTGATCACCAAGGTCAAGATGTACCTGCACGAGCACAACACAGCGGGTCTTGAAATTCAAATCATGAGCCAGGTGCGAGCGATGCGCTACACATTGGAGCGCGTGGTACGCGGCTTCGACACCATCAGTGCCACAGGCAACATCTTGCGCGACTACCTGACCGACCTGTTCCCGATCATGGAACTGGGCACCTCGGCCAAGATGCTGTCCATCGTGCCTTTGATGGCGGGCGGCGGGATGTACGAAACCGGTGCGGGCGGCTCGGCCCCCAAGCATGTGCAACAGCTGGTAGAAGAAAACCACCTGCGCTGGGACTCGCTGGGTGAATTCCTGGCCTTGGCCGTTTCACTGGAAGACCTGGGCCTCAAGCGAGGCAACAAAAAAGCCGTTATTTTGGCCAAAACCCTGGATGCGGCCACCGGCAAATTGTTGGACAACAACAAAAATCCTTCCCCCAAGACAGGTCAGCTGGACAACCGGGGCAGCCAGTTTTACCTGGCCATGTATTGGGCGCAGGAGTTGGCCGCGCAAACGGACGATCTGGCTTTGCAAAGCAAATTTGCACCGCTGGCCCAAACCTTGACCGAACAAGAAAAGAAAATCGTGACCGAATTCAATGCCGTTCAGGGCCGTGCGGTGGACATCGGGGGCTATTTTTTCCCGTCGCAAGACAAGCTCAAAGCCATCATGTGCCCAAGCGTCACTTTCAATGCAGCTTTGGCGGCGGCTGCCTGAAGCCAGCTGAAGCCAGCGCCCCAAGCGCGAAAGTTCAAAGCCACCCTCAGGGGTGGCTTTTTCATGAATTGTTCTGACACACCGAAAAAAGCCACCTGACACTCTCGCATCGGGAGGCTTTTTGTTTCATGCGCCCTTTCAGACGCCTTTCAAACAGCTCAGTGGAACTGCTCTTCTTCGGTCGAGCCGGACAGTGCTTTGACTGAAGACGAACCGCCCTGAATCACGGTGGTCACGTCGTCAAAATAACCGGCGCCGACTTCTTGCTGGTGTGACACGAAGGTGTAACCTTTGTCGCGTGCTGCAAATTCTGGCTCTTGCACCATGTTGACATAGTGCTTCATGCCTTCGCCGTTGGCGTAAGCGTGGGCAAACTGGAATGTGTTGTACCAGTTGATGTGGATACCGGCCAGTGTGATGAACTGGTACTTGTAACCCAAAGCCGACAGGTCTTCCTGGAAAGAAGCAATCTGGTTGTCGTTGAGGTTTTTCTTCCAGTTGAACGATGGCGAGCAGTTGTACGACAGAAGTTTGCCAGGGCAGGCAGCGTGCACCGCTTGGGCAAATTCACGGGCGAAACCAATGTCTGGCACACCCGTTTCGCACCACACCAAGTCGGCGTAGGGGGCGTAAGCCACGCCGCGGCTGATGGCTTGCTCCAGACCGTTCTTGACACGGTAGAAGCCTTCTTGAGTGCGCTCACCGGTCAAGAACGGTTTGTCGTTGGCGTCGTGGTCAGAAGTGATCAAGTTGGCGGCTTCAGCGTCGGTGCGGGCCAACACGATGGTGGATACGCCCATGACGTCAGCGGCGAAACGTGCAGAGATCAACTTCTCGCAAGCTTCATGCGTGGGCACCAACACTTTGCCACCCATGTGACCGCACTTTTTCACGGCCGCCAGTTGATCTTCGAAGTGCACACCCGCCGCGCCAGAGGCGATCATGTTCTTCATCAATTCGAAGGCGTTCAGCACACCACCGAAACCGGCTTCTGCATCGGCCACGATGGGCAAGAAGTAATCGATGAATTCCTTGGAGCCTGGCTCGACACCACGGCCCCACTGGATTTCATCGGCCCGTTTGAAGGTGTTGTTGATGCGGCGGACCATGGTGGGCACAGAGTCGTACGCGTACAGTGACTGATCGGGGTACATGGTCTCTGATGTGTTGCCGTCAGCGGCAACTTGCCAACCCGACAGGTACACCGCCTCCAGGCCCGCCTTGGCTTGTTGCATAGCCTGACCGGCAGAAATCGCGCCAAATGCGTTGACGTAGCCTTTCTTGGCGCCGCCGTTGACCTTTTCCCAGAGCTTCTCAGCGCCGCGCTTGGCCAAAGTGTGCTCGATGGGCATACTGCCGCGCAGGCGCACAACGTCGGCAGCGGAATAACCGCGCTTGACGCCTTTCCAGCGCGGGTTATTCGCCCAGTCTTTTTCAAGGGCAGCGATTTGCTGTCCACGGCTGAGTTGTTGAGTGATGTCTGCTGGCATGGGAAACTCCTGTGGTCAAGTTGAAAACATGTAATGGATCAGCGGGATCTGCCCGGTCGTTGCTTTGATCTTAACTCTTATATAAGACCATATTTTATCTTATGTCTTATAGAAGACATATTTTTTTATGTTATAGATCAATAGCTTACGCAATGATTTTTTCAATATGAAATTTTGAGTCATTATTCGAAATGGCCTGACAAAATCTATTGACGCAATTTATCGCGATATGAAAATCAAGTACGGCTCATGAAACGTCCCGCAAACAATACGATCGACAAACAACCCGAACAGCCTTCAACAGCGAGAACGCGGATTGCCACTCCACTCAATTCTGAGTGCACAGCTTCAATTCATGACGGACTGCGTCATGATTCCTCGACCAGCAAAAAGAGGAAAAAACCGCCAAATGCCCCCACTCTGTGAATCTAAGCCGCACCCCCAAGCCTTGGATGCCCAACAAATGGCATAAAACAGCGTGCAGAAAGTTGCCAAGACCCACAAAAGCAAAACAACGAGGGTAAAACAGCAACAACATCAAGGGAAAAATGATTTTTATGCTTGGAAAGTGCCACTTTCTCCATTAGCATCCTATTAGCTGTAAACACACCGTTTCTCAGCGGCGAACCAACTTCCGACCAAAGGAATTTCATCATGGCAACTGCGAAAAAAACCCCGGCCAAAAAAGCTGCAGCACCCGCTAAAAAAGCAGCACCGGCAGCCAAGGCTGCTCCCGCTAAAAAAGCGGCTGCTCCCGCCAAAAAAGCGGCTGCACCTGCTAAGAAGGTGGCCGCCAAGGCCCCCGCTAAAAAGGCAACTCCTGCAACCAAGCGCACACCCAACCCCGCCTTCATGAAAGCACTGACCCCCAGTGCCGCTCTGGCTGCCGTGGTGGGCGCTGCTCCTCTGCCACGCACCGAAGTGGTCAGCAAAATGTGGGTCTACATCAAGAAACACAAGCTGCAAGACAGCGTGAACCGTCGCGCCATCAACGCCGATGACAAGCTCAAGGCAGTTTTCGGCAAAGCGCAAGTCACCATGTTCGAAATGGCTGGCCTGATCGGCAAGCACCTGAAGTAATTCAGTCGCTTGAACCTCAAAAAAAACCCGCCTCGGCGGGTTTTTTTGTAGACCAACATACAGATCGCCCAGGCCGCACGAACTTGCTAACTTGGCAATCAAGTGGGTACTTGGCGGGTCAAAGCGGCTTGTGTGATCGCACTCAAAGTCCCGCGTGTAGAGATCACCTCAGGATCGAGCATGACCTCAATGAGTGTGCCCTGAGGACGGGCCAATGCAGCCAACAGCGCCGGCTCAAAGGCTTCGGTCTCCTCGATGCGCAGGCCCACGTACCCATAAGCCTCCGCCAAAACGGCAAAGTCGGGGTTTTGCAGCTTAGAGCCCGTCACATGATTGGGGTATTCGCGCTCTTGGTGCATGCGGATGGTGCCGTACATGCCGTTGTTCAGCAACACAATGATGCTTTTGCCCCCGTGCTGCACCGCCGTGGCCAACTCTTGGCCGTTCATTAAAAAGTCGCCATCACCAGCGATGGTGAAAGCCAAGCGCCCGGTCAACAAGTTGGCCGCAATGCCGGCAGGCACGCCATAACCCATGGCCCCCACCGTGGGGGCCAACTGGGTTTTATGGCCCTTGACCAGGCCGTGGTGCTTGTAAAAACGGTGCATCCAGCTGGCAAAGTTACCCGCACCATTGGTCAACACGGCGTCCGCTGGCAAATGCTTTTGCAATGTAGCCACGATGGCTGGCATGTCAATGGTGCCGGGCAATGCCTGGGGCTTGAGGTTGTCCAGATAATCGGCCTGCGCGCCATGCGTCCAATCGCTCCAAGGCAGCTCGGTGGGCGCACTCAAGACTTCAAGGCTGCGGGCGGCCGCGTTCATGGTGGCGTGAATGGCCAAATCGGCTTGGTAGACCCGGTTGAGCTCTTCGGCACTGGCATGGATGTGGACCAATTTTTGAGTTGTTTTAGGGGCCTGCAGCAAGGTGTAGCCCCCGGTGGTCATTTCACCCAAGCGTGGGCCAATGGCCACGATCAGATCGGCATCGCGAACGCGTTGCGCCAAGCCAGGACCAATGCCAATGCCCACATCACCGGCATACAGCGGGTGGTGATTGTCAAACGTGTCCTGAAAGCGGAAGGCATTGGTCACAGGCAGCTGCCAGTTTTCGGCAAAGCGTTGCAGGGCTTGGGCGGCTTGCGTTGTCCAGCCACCGCCACCTGCGATGACCAAGGGCTTGCGGGCCGCCAGCAGCATGTCGCGCAGGCTGCGCAAGGCCCCTGGGTCGCTCCAAGCCTGAACAGGCTCCACGCGGCCCAAAGCTTGCGTCTTCACGGGCTGGGTCAGCATGTCTTCGGGCAACACCAAGACCACCGGGCCGGGCCTGCCGTTCATGGCGGTGGCAAAAGCGCGGGCCACATATTCGGGCAAGCGCTCAGGGTCGTCCACGCGCTCCACCCGCTTGGCCATGCCTTTGGTCGATGGGCCAAAAAAGTGGGTGTAGTCCATTTCCTGGAAGGCTTCGCGGTCGCGGGTGTCGCTGGCCACATCGCCGACAAACAACACCATGGGCGTGGAGTCTTGAAACGCGGTGTGAACGCCGATCGACGCGTTGGTGGCCCCAGGGCCACGCGTGACGAAACAGATCCCGGGCCGACCCGTGAGCTTGCCTTGGGCTTCGGCCATGAAGGCGGCCCCACCCTCTTGGCGGCAGGTTACGAAAGTGAGTTGGTCACGGTACAGGTGAAAGCCATCGAGCACCGCCAGGTAACTCTCTCCGGGCACCCCGAAAGCATGGGTGACGCCTTGGGCCAGAAGGCATTCAACAAGCAGGTGGCCAGCAATTTTTGAAGTCATTCCCCATTGTGCCCAAAGGCCCCGAAACCTGTCTGTCACGGCGGTGCAAGCAGGGCCTGCGCCGCCCTGGTGATCAAGCCGCCTGTTCGGTCACCTTGAACTCGAATTGTCCCGGGTTGCGCACCGGGTCGACCGACACCTCAATGGTGCATTTGGGCGGGAAACGACCTTCCAGTAAAAGTTTGGACAAAGGATTTTCCAGGCGCTGTTGAATGGCCCTTTTCAAAGGTCTTGCGCCAAAAACCGGGTCAAAGCCCACCTTGGCCAATTCGGACAGGGCCGCCAGGCTGACCTTTAAGTTCAGGTCCATGCGGGCCAAGCGGTTTTTCAAGACGCCCAGTTGGATCTCGGCAATCGCGGCGATGTGTTGTGCATCCAGGCTGTGAAAGACCACGGTTTCGTCAATGCGGTTCAAGAATTCGGGTCTGAAATGGGTCTTGAGCTCATCCCACACCGCGTCCTTGATGTCCTCAGCAGGCTGGCCCACCATGGCCTGAATCAAGTGAGAACCCAGATTGGAGGTCATCACGATGACGGTGTTTTTGAAGTCCACCGTGCGGCCCTGTCCATCGGTCAAACGGCCATCGTCGAGCACCTGCAGCAAAACGTTGAACACGTCAGGGTGGGCTTTTTCCACCTCATCAAGCAACAAGACACTGTAAGGTTTGCGACGCACAGCCTCGGTCAGATAGCCCCCCTCCTCATAGCCGACGTAACCAGGTGGCGCGCCAATGAGACGGGCCACCGAGTGCTTTTCCATGAATTCACTCATGTCCATCCGAATCAGGTGGTCCTCGCTGTCAAACAAAAAGCCTGCCAGCGCTTTGCACAGCTCCGTCTTGCCCACACCCGTAGGCCCCAAAAACAAGAAGGAGCCGGTGGGACGGTTAGGGTCGGAAAGGCCTGAACGCGAGCGGCGAATGGCGTTGGCCACGGCCGCAATGGCCTCCTCCTGACCGACCACGCGCTGGTGCAGTTTTTCTTCCATCTGAAGCAGTTTTTCACGCTCACCCTGCATCATCTTGGACACCGGGATGCCGGTGGCTCGAGACACGACCTCGGCTATTTCTTCGGCCCCCACTTGGGTGCGCAGCAAGCGGTGCACCGATTTTTCACCAGGTGCTGCTTCCTTGGCCTGCACTTCTTTGAGAATTTTTTCCAAGGCAGGCAACTTGCCATATTGCAACTCGGCCACTTTGTTGAAATCGCCCTTGCGGGTCAGCTCCTCAATTTGCTGCCTGAGCTGGTCGATTTGCTCGCGCACCTGCTGCCCGCCTTGGGCCTGCGACTTCTCGGCGCGCCAGATTTCTTCCAGGTCTGCGGCTTCTTTTTTCAGCTTGACGATCTCTTCCTCGATCAAGGCAAAGCGTTTTTGTGAAGACTCGTCGCTTTCTTTACGCACCGCTTCTCGCTCAATTTGAAGCTGGATCAATCGGCGGTCCAACTTGTCAATCACCTCTGGTTTGGAGTCGATTTCAATCTTGATCTTGGCCGCAGCTTCGTCAATGAGGTCAATCGCTTTGTCGGGCAAAAAGCGGTCGGTGATGTACCGGTGGCTGAGTTCGGCGGCAGCCACAATGGCCGGGTCGGTGATGTCCACGCCGTGGTGGATTTCGTATTTCTCCTGCAAGCCGCGCAAGATGGCGATCGTGGCCTCGACGGTGGGTTCGTTGACCAGAATTTTCTGGAAACGACGCTCTAAAGCCGCGTCTTTTTCAATGTATTTGCGGTACTCGTCCAATGTGGTCGCGCCCACACAATGCAACTCGCCCCGAGCCAGCGCAGGCTTGAGCATGTTGCCCGCGTCCATGGCCCCTTCGGCCTTGCCCGCGCCTACCATGGTGTGCAGCTCGTCTATGAACACAATGGTCTGGCCTTCGTCTTTGGCCAGTTCACTGAGCACGGTTTTCAGGCGCTCTTCGAACTCGCCCCTGAATTTGGCCCCAGCGAGCAAAGCCGCCATGTCGAGCGACAACACCCGCTTGCCTTTGAGTGAATCAGGCACTTCGCCCGCCACGATGCGCTGAGCCAAGCCTTCGACAATCGCCGTCTTGCCTACACCAGGCTCGCCAATCAGCACAGGGTTATTTTTGGTGCGGCGCTGCAAGACCTGGATGGCGCGGCGAATTTCATCGTCACGCCCGATCACCGGGTCAAGCTTGCCAATGCGGGCCCGCTCGGTCAGGTCGACACAGTATTTTTTGAGCGCTTCGCGCTGGCCTTCCGCATCGGCACTGCCCACACTTTGCCCTCCCCGCACGGCGTCGATGGCCGCCTCCAGACTTTTGCGGTTCAGGCCATGCACTTTGGCGATGCGCGCCGCCTCTGATTTGCTGTCGGCCAAGGCCAGCATGAACAATTCGCCCGCAATGAACGCGTCGCTGCGCTTGATGGCTTCTTTCTCGGCAGTCTGCAAGAGCTTGACCAAGTCGGGGCCCACTTGCACCTGGTCTTGTCCGGTCACTTGAGGCAAGCGCGCCACAGCCGCTTCGGCCGCCTGCAGCAGGGCAGGCACCTGAACGCCCGCACGTTGCAAGATGGCTTTGGGGCCATCGTCTTGCAAGAGCATGGCGACCAACAAGTGCTGGGGCTCGATGTAGGCATGGTCTTTTCCCAGGGCCAGCGACTGGGCATCCGACAAGGCTTCCTGAAATTTAGTGGTGAGTTTGTCAATTCGCATGTGTTGATCTCCAATGCCCGTCATCTTGTGCTGAAAATGACATTTTCAAGGGAATGTAAAGCTCGCACTATTGCCTAAAATCAAAGCATGAACATTCACCAACTGTCCGTGAACCACGATGAGCGGCAAGACCGCTTATTGCTGCGTTTGAACACCCAAGATCTGAAGGAATTCCGTTTTTGGCTGACACGGCGCATGTCACTGCGTTTGATGCCCGCCATCGAGCAATCGGCCGAGCGCCTGGAGGCCGCGCAACCCGGCGTGGCGGTCACCGATGCCCCATCACAACAACTGCTGAGCGAGCTCAAACGCGATGCATTTCTGAAAAAAGCTGACTTTGCCACCCCTTTCGAAAACCGCGCCACCCATTGGCCGCTGGGGGCTGAACCCCTGCTCATCACCGATGCCCATTTGAGTATCCAACCCGGCGGGGCTTTGGAAATTTCTTTTGAAGACAAGTCCGACCCGGCACAAGCCCGATCCTGCCAGCTGCACCTGCAAGTCAGCCTGGTTCATGGCATGGCGCACCTGATACGGCAAGCCAGCGAAAAAGCCGAATGGTTGGCTGTGAGCAGCCCCATCCAAGCGACCGAGGCGGGGCCTACGCTGCCCCAAGAGCCGCCTCGCTACCCACACTGAAGCCCATAGTTCCGGCACGACCTGGTTCAGGGGTTGTGGGCCTGGATGCCCCAACGGGCCAACGCCGCATCGTCTGACACGCGGGCGTCCACCCAGTGAGCGCCTTCAGGGGTTTGCTCTTTTTTCCAGAACGGGGCCTGGGTTTTCAGATAATCCATCAAAAATTCGCAGGCCTTGAAGCTCTCGCCCCGGTGCGCCGAGGTGACCGCTACCAACACAATCTGGTCAGCCGGCAGCAAGCGCCCAACGCGGTGCACCACACGCGCCGCGTAAAAATCAAACCGCTGGTGCGCTTCGTCGATCATGGCTTCGATCGATTTTTCAGTCATGCCCGGGTAGTGCTCAAGCTCCATGGCCTGGACTTCGTCGTGCGCTTGACCCGTCAAGGCACGGGTGTCGCGCACGGTACCTACAAAGCTGCACACGGCACCCACGCGCAAGTCCTGCCCCCTGAGTGCGGTCAACTCCTGCGTGACGTCAAAGTCCTTGGTCTGAATGCTGACTTGGGGCGACATGGCATCAACCTCCGGTGACAGGCGGGAAAAAGCCGACCTCGCAGCCTTCCGTCAGGCTGGCGTTGTCTTGAACCATGATTTGGTTCAGGGCCATGCGCACCGGACGCTCGGGCATCAAGCAGACGCGGTAGTGCTCGCCCCGGGCCATCAGCTCGGTGCGCAAAGCGGCCAAATCGATGGCCTGGGTCTCCACGGTTTCGTGAGACAAGCCAATGGTTTCGCGCAGCGAGGCGAAATAGCGAACTTGCACTTTCATGCCAAACACTCCGAAAAGGGCCAAAAATCGACCAGTTGACCGGGCTCAATCGTCTGGCCACCCGGGTTGTCCACCACCCCATCGGCCCAGACCACCGAGGTCAACACCCCCGAACTCTGGTTGGGAAACAGGTCCAAGCCGCCCTGAGCATTACGCCGTACCCGCAAGAATTCTCGGCGCCTGTCGGCCTTGGGCCACTCGAAGTGCGCAGGCAAGCGCTGGGTCGGTGGGCCAGAGGGTGGCATGCCTTGTAATTGGCGCAGCAAAGGCCTGACCAAGAGCAAAAAAGTCATGAAACTTGACACCGGGTTGCCAGGCAAGCCCACGAAGTGGGCCACGCCCTCGGCAGTCTGACGCCGCACCTGGCCATAGGCAAAGGGTTTGCCCGGCTTCATGGCGATTTGCCACAGATTCAACTCGCCCAAAGACTGCACAGCCGGTTTGACGTGGTCCTCTTCGCCCACAGACACGCCGCCACTGGTCAGGATCAGATCGTGGTGGTCGGCAGCGGTTTTGAGAGCCGCCACAGTGGCCTCGCGCCGGTCAGGCACAATGCCCAGATCACTGACTTCACAGCCCATGCGGTGCAACAAGCTGCGCAGGAAAAAGCGGTTGGAGTTGTAAATACTGCCTGGGGGCATGTCCTGCGGGGCCACATCGCCCGGCATCACCAACTCGTCGCCCGTCGAAAACAAGGCCACCCGAGGGCGGCGCAAAACAGGCAGGTGCGCCAGACCCAGGCTCGCGGCCAGGCCCAGTTCGGCAGGCCCCAGTTTTTGACCACGCTGCAAAGCTGTCTGGCCTTGGCGGATGTCTTCGCCGCTGAGGCGAATCCACTGCCCGGGTTCGGGCAGCACCGAAAAGCGTACGGCATCGGATTCTCCGGGAACAGGCTCGGCTTGCTCTTGCATGACGATGGCGTCGGCGCCTTCGGGCACAGGCGCGCCAGTGAAAATGCGGGCAACTTGGCCTGGGGCCAGCGGCTGACCGGTGTGCCCGGCCGCGATGCGCTGGCCCACGCGCAACGAGACGCCTGGCGGCAACAAATCGGCGCGCCGCACCGCGTAGCCGTCCATCGACGAGTTGTCAAAGGCGGGCACTTGCAAGGCCGAAACCAGGTCCTCGGCCAACACGCGGCCATCGGCATCGAGGGTGGCAATCGACTCCAAATCGGTCAAGGGGTTGATGCGCGCGAGCAGCGCTTGCAGCGCATCGTCCAAGGGCATCAACAGAGCGCGGGGGGCAGTGCTCATGTGCTTTCAGTCGCAGTGTTGCACGATGTAGGCCTTGACCAAATCCGCATCCGCTTTCATCACCTGCACGCGTTTAGGCAAGGCTTCGATGCCTTCAAACTGCGGTGGACGTTCAGGCTGACGGCCCAAGGCTTGCACGATGGTGGCTGCGAACTTGATAGGCAAAGCCGTTTCGAGCACGATCATGGGCACCTGCTTGTGAAGGTGTTCTTGCGCCACCTTCACGCCGTCGGCGGTGTGGGTGTCAATCACCATGCCGTAGCACTCAAACACCTGCTGAATGGTCTTGATGCGGTCGTTGTGGATGCTGCGACCACTGTCAAAGCCATACACCGTGGCGGCCTGGGCAAAGCACGCGTCACCCGACAAATCAAAGAACCCTTGCTGGCTCAGGCCTGTTCCAAAAATGGCTTTGGTTTTTGCACTGTCTCTGCCCAGCAAGTCGAACACGAAACGTTCGAAATTACTGGCTTTGGAAATATCCATTGACGGGCTAGAGGTCTCGTGTGTATCGGCGGTACCGCGAACGCGGTAAACACCCGTTCGGAAAAACTCGTCGAGCACATCGTTTTCGTTGGTGGCCACCACCAAGCGGTCAATCGGCAAGCCCATCATGCGGGCCACATGGCCTGCGCACACGTTGCCAAAATTCCCGCTCGGCACGGTGAAGCTGACTTTTTGGTCGTTGCTGTAGGTGGCCTGAAAGTACCCGGCAAAGTAATACACCACTTGGGCCAGCAAACGCGCCCAGTTAATGGAGTTCACAGTCCCGATTTTGTATTTCCGCTTGAACTCCAGATCGTTGGAGACCGCCTTGACGATGTCCTGGCAGTCGTCAAACACACCTTCGATGGCGATGTTGTGGATGTTTTCGTCGAGCAGACTGAACATCTGCGCTTGCTGGAACGGGCTCATGCGGCCGTTCGGGCTGGTCATAAACACGCGCACGCCTTTTTTGCCGCGCATGGCGTATTCGGCCGCGCTGCCGGTGTCGCCCGAGGTGGCACCCAAAATGTTCAGCGTTTCGCCGCGCCGCGCCAACTCGTATTCAAACAAGTTGCCCAGCAACTGCATGGCCATGTCCTTGAAGGCCAAAGTGGGACCGTTGGACAAAGCCTCCAAATACATCTTGGGCTGGGCTTGCTCTGCAGCCTGCAAGGGCTTGAGCGGCACAATTTCTGGGGTGCCAAACACTTCAGGCGTGTAGGTCTTGCGGCACAAGTCCTGCAAGTCGCTCGGTGGAATGTCGTCAATGTAGAGGGACAAGACCTCAAAGGCCAAAGCCGCATAACCTTGGCTTTGCCAGACTTGGCGCAAACGCGTCAGAGCCGCAGCGTCGAGTTGCGGATAGCTTTCAGGCAAGTAAAGACCGCCGTCTGGTGCCAAGCCCTCGAGCAAGATGTCACAAAACTTTGGGCGGTCGGCGTGACCGCGTGTCGACAGGTAACGCATCAGTTCAACTCTTCCTTGCGAATGCGCACGATCGGGGCCATCACGGTGGGCAAGGCTTGCATCTGGGCCAACACCTCGCTTAGAGTGCCCTCACGCGTGTCGTGGGTCAGGATGATCACATCGGTCTGGTTTTCACCCGCTTGGCTGACCTGATCGGCCTCGCGCTGCAACACCGCGTCGATGCTGATGTCGGCCTGGGCCAGCAAACCAGTCAATTTGGCCAGCACACCGGCTTGATCGGCCACGCGCAAACGCAGGTAATAACTGGTCACCACCTCAGACATGGGCAACACAGCCAAGTTGCTCATGGCGCCCGGCTGGAAAGCCAAATGCGGCACGCGGTTGAGGGGATCTGCCGTATGCAAACGGGTGATGTCCACCAGGTCGGCAATGACCGCGCTGGCGGTGGGTTCGGAGCCTGCGCCCTTGCCGTAAAACAAGGTGGTGCCCACGGCATCGCCTTGCACCATCACAGCGTTCATGGCGCCTTCAACGTTGGCAATCAGGCGCTGGGTCGGCACCAGGCTGGGGTGCACGCGCAACTCGATGCCTTGCGCGGTGCGCTTGGTGATGCCAAGCAGTTTGATGCGGTAGCCCAATTGCTCTGCATATTTGATGTCGGCTGCGCCCAGTTTCGTGATGCCCTCGACATAGGCCTTGTCAAACTGCACCGGAATGCCAAAGGCGATTGCGCTCATCAAGGTCACTTTGTGGGCAGCGTCCACGCCTTCAATGTCAAAGGTCGGGTCGGCTTCGGCGTAACCCAGGCGCTGGGCCTCCTTGAGCACATCGGCAAAGTCCAGTCCCTTGTCGCGCATCTCGGAAAGAATGAAGTTGGTGGTGCCGTTGATGATGCCCGCCACCCACTGAATGCTGTTGGCGGTCAAGCCTTCACGCAACGCCTTGATGATCGGAATCCCACCCGCCACGGCGGCTTCAAAACCCACCACCACACCTTTGGCCTGCGCAGCCGCAAAAATTTCGGTGCCGTGCACGGCCAACAAGGCCTTGTTGGCGGTGACCACATGTTTGCCCGCGGCAATGGCCTCCAACACCAGCGCTTTGGCAATGCCGTAACCACCAATCAACTCAATGACGATGTCGATCTCGGGATTGGCAATCACTGCGCGGGCATCGCCCACCACCTGAACGCCCTCGCCCACAAGGGCTTGGGCACGCGCCACGTCCAAATCGGCCACCATGGTGATTTCAATGCCACGGCCTGCACGGCGCTGAATTTCTCCCTGGTTGCGCCTGAGCACATTGAAAGTGCCGCTGCCTACAGTGCCCACGCCCAAGAGGCCCACTTTGATCGGTTTCATTTATCTCTTCTTTACTGCAATTCGCCCGAAAGGCTCGGGCAGGGATTGAATTCAGGACAACACCGCTTCGGTGCCAAAACGTTGGCGTGCTCCCTCCAGAAAACGAGCGACGCGGCCAATGGCCTCGCGCAAATCGTCTTCATGGGGCAAAAATACGATTCGAAAATGGTCGGCATCAGGCCAGTTAAAGCCCGTACCCTGAACCAGCATGACCTTGGTTTCCTCGAGAAGCTGCAAGAAGAAATCCTGGTCGTCTTGTACCGGGTAGATCTGAGGATCGAGTTTGGGAAACATGTACAAAGCCGCACGGGGTTTGACGCAACTGACCCCCGGGATCGCCGTGATCAACTGGTACGCCACATCGCGCTGCTTGCGCAAGCGCCCCCCCTCGCCCACCAATTCATTGATGCTTTGATGTCCACCCAAAGCTGTTTGAATGGCCCACTGGCCTGGAACGTTGGCGCACAAACGCATGTTAGAGAGCATGTTCAGGCCCTCGATGTAATCGCGGGCTCTTTTCTTGTCGCCCGAAATCACCATCCACCCCGCACGGTAACCGCACGAACGGTAGCTTTTGGACAAGGAGTTGAAGGTCAAGGTGACCACGTCTTGCGACAAACTGCCCAAGGGGGTGTGCTTGACGCCGTCGTACAAAACCTTGTCGTACACCTCATCGGCAAAGATCACCAGACCATGCTCACGCGCAATCGCCACGATGCCCTTGAGCAACTCATCGGTGTACAAGGCACCCGTGGGGTTGTTGGGGTTGATGACCACAATGCCCTTGGTGAGCGGTGTGACCTTGGCACGGATATCGTCCAAATTGGGCATCCAGCCATTGGCTTCCTCGCAGCGGTAATGCACAGGCGTGCCCCCCGACAGACTGGCCGCCGCCGTCCACAGCGGGTAATCAGGCGAAGGCAAAAGCAACTCGTCGCCATCGTCAAGCAATCCGTTGGTGGCCATCACGATCAACTCGCTGGCCCCATTGCCCAGATAAATATCGTCCAGCGTCACACCCAAAATGCCTTGTTTCTGGGTTTCGTGCATCACGGCCTTACGAGCCGCAAAAATGCCTTTGCTGTCCGAATAACCCGCCGAATTGGGCAGGTTGCGGATCATGTCCTGCTGGATCTCTTCGGGCGCATCAAAACCAAAAACAGCCAGGTTGCCGATGTTCAATTTGATGATCTTGTGGCCGTCCTCTTCCATCTGACGCGCTCGGTCCATGATGGGGCCGCGAATGTCATAACAAACGTTGGCCAGCTTGGCAGATTTCTGAATGGTCTTCAAAGAGCCTCCAAAGGCAGTGTGGATCAGGGAAAACCTATAATTTGACCACATTTCTTTGGCCTCTCCAGCGCAGTTTTCACAGCTTGCCCTTTAATTGCGCCTCCCCTGAATTTTCCCACCCCATGAAACTCCAGCCCGACAAATCCAATGCCCCCACCATCAACGCTTACGACAGGGCTTGGATCGAAGTCAATGGCGTGCGGCATGCACAGTCGGTGGCCGTGACCAGCCTGCCCAATATACCGTCTGCGACCTGGGCGACGGGCCACTTTGAAGCACTTGGCGCGAGCGACTTCAGCCCCTGGGCCCAAAGCGGTGCCGAGCTGGTTTTGTTCGGCAGCGGACAAAAGCTGCGTTTTGCCAAGCCGCAATGGCTGCAGGACCTGTTCATGCGCGGCATCGGCGTAGAAACCATGGACACTGCTGCGGCATGTCGCACCTACAACATCCTGGCCAGTGAAGGACGCAAGGTGGTCGCCTTGCTTTTGATCGAGTCCTAAAGCATGATTTCTTTCGTTGTTTTTTTCTCTGCTCTTGGCGCGCAAATGCCAATGGCTGTTCCGGGTAAAATAGAGGGCTGTCGAGGCCCAAGGCCTTTAGCGAAACTGACACCAAGCAATGGTGGCACCCGCTCAACCAGTCAAGCGAGATAAAGTTCAATGGCGATCGTTCTCAACAAACCCCTTCCCGAATTTGAAGCCAATGCCACCAGCGGTCTGAAAGTTTCGAACATCTCCCACGTGGGTCAAACCGTTGTTTTGTTTTTCTATCCCAAAGACAACACCCCTGGCTGCACCACTGAAGCCATGCAGTTTCGCGACAAATACAAAGATTTCGTGAAAGCCGGCGCCTTGGTCCTTGGCGTGTCACGAGACAATATGAAATCGCACGACGATTTCAAAGCCAAGCTGGAGCTGCCCTTCGAGTTGATTGCCGACACCGAAGAAAAGATGTGCCACATGTTTGGTGTGGTGAAAAACAAGATCATGTACGGCAAAAAGGTCAAAGGCATAGAGCGCAGCACCTTCTTGATCGGGGCCGACGGCACCCTCAAGCAAGAGTGGCGCGGCCTGAAGGTCCCCGGCCATGTCGAAGAAGTGTTGCAGGCCGTCAAGGACCTCAAAAAAGCCAATGCTGTGGTTTGATGTCACCAGCCTGTGTTGTCACAGGGCTCGTGCATAATGAATTCATGACGCTGAAACGCAGTCCCTCATATTTTTATCTTCAAGCCGCCCGGTTTACCTGGCGGCTTTTTGTTTTCTGGTGTCCGAATTTTCAATCCTCTAAAGGCCTTCGTTCATGCCATTGCCACCCGCTCCCACTCACCGCGCCAGCCGCTTGACCCACACAGCCTTTGACAACAGCGAGACGCCAACCGATGCACCCGTCATGGTGCAAATCGAAACGAAACGGGGCTTGGCCAGCGAGACCCCCCAGGCCAGCACAGCCAAACGTTCTGCACGGCCGCGCAAGATCGACGCCAGTCCACTGTCACCCAAGACCCCAGGGGGTGCGCTGGCCACGTCAAACATCGAGCCCGCAGGCATGCCGCAAGCTGAGCCCCGTTCCGCTTTGGCCACGCCAGCCAGTCGGGTGAACAAATCCGCTACAGCCCGAACCAAACGTCGCAACGGCCCGAGCAAACTCTTTGTTCTCGACACCAATGTGCTGATGCACGACCCGATGAGTCTGTTCCGCTTTGAGGAACACGATGTCTTTTTGCCCATGATCGTGCTGGAAGAGCTCGACGGCCACAAAAAAGGCATGACCGAAGTGGCGCGCAATGCCCGTCAAGCCAGCCGCTCCCTCGACGCGTTGGCCTCTGGACAAGGGCAAGACCTGAGCCAAGGCTCAGCCTTGAGTGTCACGGGCCACTCGGATGCCACAGGGCAGTTGTTTTTCCAGACCCAGGCGCTCGACCTGAGCCTGCCCCTGGCACTGCCGCAAGGCAAAGCCGACAACCAGATCCTGGGCGTGGTCAAGGCGCTGGGCCAGCTGCATGCGCCTCGCGAAGTGGTGCTGGTGTCCAAGGACATCAACATGCGCGTCAAGGCCCGAGCGCTGGGGCTGCAGGCCGAAGACTACCAAAATGACAAGACCCTGGAAGACGGCGACCTGTTGTACCCGGGCTCCATGGCTTTGCCACCTGACTTTTGGCTCAAAAATGGCAAAACGGTGGAAAGCTGGCAGCAAGGCACCCACACCTTCTACCGCATCAGCGGCCCCATCGTGCCGAGCCTGTTCATGAATCAGTTCGTGTATTTTGAGGCACCCGGAGAACCCAGCCTGTTTGCGCGCGTCACCGAAATTCGCGGTAAGACGGCGGTGCTGCGCACGCTGAAGGACTTCAACCACCAAAAGAATGCGGTTTGGGGCGTCACCACACGCAACCGAGAACAGAACTTCGCGATGAACCTGTTGACCGATCCGGACATCGACTTTGTGACGCTGGCGGGGACCGCTGGCACGGGTAAAACACTGATGGCCCTGGCCGCAGGCCTCACTCAGGTGCTGGATGATCGCCGCTATACCGAGATCATCATGACCCGCGCGACAGTGAGCGTGGGCGAAGACATCGGCTTTTTGCCCGGCACCGAAGAAGAGAAAATGGGCCCTTGGATGGGCGCATTGGACGACAACTTGGAGTTTTTGGCCAAGGGCGAGGGCGGCAACGCCGGTGAATGGGGTCGCGCAGCGACCAACGAGCTGATCAAGAGCCGCATCAAGATCAAGAGCATGAATTTCATGCGCGGTCGCACCTTCATGAACAAGTACGTGATCATCGACGAAGCGCAAAACCTGACGCCCAAGCAAATGAAAACTTTGATCACCCGCGCCGGCCCGGGCACCAAGATCATCTGCATGGGCAACCTCGCCCAAATTGACACGCCCTACCTGACCGAGGGCTCATCCGGCCTGACCTACGCAGTAGACCGTTTCAAAGGTTGGGCGCACGGTGGCCACATCACCTTGGCACGCGGGGAGCGCTCCAGACTGGCAGACTTCGCCAGCGAAGCCCTCTGAGCCGACGCAGTCGGGTCTCAGTAATCGTCGCTCAGACCCGACGCAAGACTTTCAAACCGCGTCAGGTTCTTCAGGAATGTCAGCCGCACCGTGCCCGTCGGGCCGTTGCGCTGCTTACCGATGATGATTTCCGCAACGCCCGGATCTTTGGAATCCTTGTTGTAGTAGTCGTCGCGGTAAATGAACATGATGATGTCGGCATCCTGCTCGATGGCGCCGGACTCGCGCAAGTCGCTCATCATGGGGCGTTTGTCAGTGCGCTGCTCGACACTGCGGTTCAACTGCGACAAGGCAATCACCGGACACTGCAACTCTTTGGCCAGCATTTTCAGGCCCCGCGAAATCTCACCCAGTTCGGTGGCGCGATTGTCACCGCCAGCGCCGCCCGAACCACTCATCAGCTGCAAATAGTCCACCACAATCAGTCCCAACTTGCCGCACTGGCGCGCCAGCCGCCGGGCATTGGCCCGCAATTCGGACGACGTCAGGCCTGGCGTTTCGTCGATGTGCAAGGACACGTTGCGCAGTTTTTCAATGGCCTCCGTCAAGCGTGGCCACTCGTCATCGCTGAGCTTGCCAGTGCGCAAATGGCCTTGATCAATGCGACCGATCGAACCCACCACACGCACCGCCAACTGCGATGCGCCCATTTCCATCGAAAACACCGCCACTGGCAAGCCCTCGTTCAAGGCCACATGCTCGGCGATGTTGATCGCAAAAGCGGTTTTACCCATGGAAGGTCGAGCCGCCAACACCACCATATCCCCAGGCTGCAAGCCCGAGGTCATACGGTCCAGGTCGTAGAAACCAGTGGGAACCCCGGTGATGTCGTTGGGATTGTTGGCCATCTCGTTCACGCGGTCGAGCAACTCCACCACCAGTGTGTCCATTGACTGGAAGCCCTGCTTCATGCGCGAGCCTTCCTCACCAATGTTGAAGATTTTTTGCTCGGCCTCGTCCAGGATGCGGTCAATCGCCTTTCCCTGGGGATTGAAGGCGTTGGTCGCGATTTCGTCGCTGGCGGACACCAGTTTGCGCAAGATCGAACGCTCACGCACGATCTCGGCATAGCGGCGAATGTTGCTGGCGCTGGGCACATACTGCGCCAAGGAGTTCAAGTAGCCCAAGCCCCCCATTTCCTCGGCCTTGCCCTGGTTTTGCAACTGCTCGTTCACAGTGATCACGTCGGCCGGCTTAGAGGCGTTGATCAGCGCCCCGATGGCCGCATAAATCAGCTTGTGTTCATGCCGGTAAAAGTCGTTGTCAACCAGCAAATCCCCCACACGGTCCCAGGCGCCGTTGTCCAGCAACAAGCCGCCAAGAACACTGGACTCGGCTTCAATCGAATGCGGTGGCACGCGCAGCTTGGCCACCGGGTTGTCGCCAGCAAGGTCGGAATGAAAGGTGTTCAAGGAAGGAGCAAAAACGACGGACATCGGTATCAGGCCTCAAAAGACCATAGTATTCGCAAAAACGCTTCAAGTTCGGGATAAAGCTGTGGATAAGCTTTGTGCATTCGGTGTGCTGTTCTGTAAAAGTCAGATCGCGGAACCAAATAAAAAAGCCGCCAAGCACAAGGCCAGACGGCTTTTCAGGGCGCCACAAAAATCAGGCTGTTTCGCCGTACACCGTCACGGTCACGTCCACCACCACGTCGGTGTGCAATGCCACCGACACGGAAGACTCGCTCACCACTTTGATGGGGCCGTGGGGCATGCGGATCTGTGACTTGACCAGTTTGTAGCCTTGTTTGTTCAGCTCTTCGGCGATGTCATGGTTGGTCACTGAACCAAACAAACGGCCATCCACACCGGCTTTTTGCGACAACTTGACCACCAGGCCAGACAATTTCTCTCCTTGGGCCTGGGCTTCGGCCAATTTAGCGGCAGCGGCTTTTTCCAATTCAACGCGGCGAGCTTCGAACTCGGCCTTGTTGGCTTCGGTCGCACGGCGTGCACGACCTTGGGGGATCAGAAAGTTGCGCGCATAGCCGTCTTTGACTTTGACGATATCACCCAGATTACCCAGGTTTACAACCTTTTCGAGCAGAATGATTTGCATGGTTGGACTCCTTAGACTTTGTGCTGGTCGGTGTAGGGCAACATGGCCAAAAAGCGAGCGCGCTTGATGGCAGTGTTGAGCTGGCGCTGGAAAATGGCACGGGTGCCAGTCAGGCGCGCAGGAATGATTTTGCCGTTTTCGGCAATGAAGTCACGCAAGGTGTCCACATCTTTGTAGTCGATCTCTTCGACGCCAGTGACTGTGAAGCGGCAAAAACGCTTGCGCTTGAACAGCAGTGACTGGGTGTTGCGCTTAGGGCGCTTGTCTTTGTTGAATTTTTTGAACGTGGCCATGGGGCCTCCTGAAATTAATCTTGCTGAAACTGTTGAATGTGCAACACGACACTTTTGCCTTGTCGAGGGGTGGCCAAAAAGCCTTGAACCGTCAAGACACTGCCTACCGCTTGCTTGGCCAGTCTTTCGGCCAATGACCCGATGGCCAAGGCACGAAGTTTCAACTGAACTTTGCGCATTTGCCCGGCCTCTTGTACTTCAGAGGCGTGTTCCAGAATCAAATCCAGAGCAGGCAAACCAGCGGGGTTGTATCGCAAAGCGGCTTGCTCGGCAATACAGGCTTTCAATTCGGTACGGTTCACTCCTCAACAGGCACGTGTCAAGCGGCGAATTCGGCTTGTTGTGACTTGCGGGCTTCTTCGCGCTCGACCGTCTTCATCATGGAAGAAGGACCGTTGTCGGCTTTCTTCTTCAGCACCGTCAGGTGACGCAGCACGGCATCGTTGAACTTGAAAGCGTGCTCGAGTTCGACCATCACGGCTTGGTCGGCTTCAATGTTCACGCACAGGTAGTGTGCTTTGCCCAGCTTGTTTATTTGGTACGCCAGTTGACGGCGACCCCAGTCTTCGACACGGTGAATGCTGCCACCGCCAGCAGTGATCATGCCCTTGTAGCGCTCCAGCATGGCCGGCACTTGTTCTGACTGATCGGGATGGATCAGCAAAATGATTTCGTAATGACGCATTGAAACTCCTTGAGGTTAACCCAAATGGTTGGAATAGCTGCCCCCAGCGTCTGTCGGGGTGCAGCAAGGCTAAGCCCATCATTATAGCCTGAAGATCACAGTCCCGGATAGTGGTTAGGCGGGTCGGCTTGGGGAGTTTGTGAACGCAGGTTGGGTCCCATCAGGCGCTGCGGGATCAGCCAGGTGGCCAGCACCATGACCACAAAACCAACAGGGACCCCGAAAACGCCTGCGGACAAGGGCTGAATGCCCCACCACAAGCAGCCAGAAGGGTCCAACCCCCAAAAATGGCGGAAACCAGGGGCATTGACCAAGATGTAAAAAATCGTCACCCCCAAACCCGACAGCATCCCCAGAACCACCGCCGCACGATGCACCCGCTGCCAGGCCATCCCCAGCACCATGCCTGGAAAAAAGGCAGATGCAGCCAGCGAAAAAGAGGCCGACACCAAGGCCAGGATTTCTGCGGGCTTGAAAGCCGCGACCACCGCAGCCAGCATGGCCACAGCCAGCAAAGCAAACTTAGACAGGATCACCCGCCCTTCGGAAGACTTGGGGCCATTGACGCCATTGGGCCGCATGTCGCGCACCAAACCATTGCTGATCGTCAACAGCAAACCATCGGCTGTCGACAAAGCGGCTGCCAGCCCGCCAGCGGCCACCAAGCCAGACACCACAAACGGCATTCCACCCAATTCGGGCGTGGCCAACATGATCATGTCTGCCCCGAGTTTGAGCTCACCCAGCTGCAAAATTCCGTCACCGTTAACGTCTGAAAACGACAGCAAGGCCGAGTCCAACCTGGCCCACTGGGCCATCCAGCTAGGCAAGTCGGCAAAGCTGCTGCCCACCAAGGTATTGAGCACCTCGAACTTCACCAGCACAGCCAAAGCGGGCACGCTCAGGTAAATCAGGCCGATGAAAAACAAGGACCAGGCCACCGAGCTGCGCGTTTCGGACACCGAAGGCAAGGTATAGAAGCGGGTCAACAAGTGCGGCAATCCTGCCGTGCCAATCATCAGGCAAAAGACAAGGGCCAAGAAATTCAGGCGCGACTCGCTGAACAATATCTCTTGGGCCAGCCCACCTCCGGGCTCCCCTGTGAAAGCCTGTGTGTGCGGGGGCATGCCGCCCAAAGGCCGCGCCCGTTCGAGGTTGTCGTGCAAGGCGCGGGTCCACAACTCGCGGGCAGCAGAGGGTTCGTGAGGCACGGCCAGCAGCTCACGGCGGACTTGGGCAATGGTGGCAAAGTCGGCCCCCTGCGCCTTGAGCAAGCGGATTTTTTCCTCTAATTGCTGTCGCAAATCGACCATGGCCGCATCCACATCTTGCAAGCGCGAAGCATAGAGTTTTGCCCGCTGAGCGTATTCGCGGCGCACTTCCAGCTCGGCCGGGTCGTCCATCAGGCGCTTTTCGATGCTGGCAATGGCCGACAGCTGCGCACCATAGACCCAAGGTGCCACAGGGTTGCCCAGTTGTTTGTAAGCCAACCAGGACACAGGAATGAGAAAAGCCAACAGCAACATGATGTACTGCGCCACTTGGGTCCAGGTGATGGCCCGCATCCCTCCCAGAAAAGAGCACAGCAAAACACCGCCCAAGCCCAACAAAATACCGATTTCGAATTGCACACCGGTCAGTCGAGAAGCGATCAGGCCAATGCCATAGATCTGGGCAACCACATAGGTGAATGAACACAGCACAGAGGCCAGCGCAGCAATCACACGTGGCCAGCGACCGCCATAGCGTTGGTCGAAGTAGTCGGGCAAGGTGTACAAGCGCATGGCACGCAATTGCGGGGCAATCAACAAGGCCACCAGACAAAAACCGCCGGTCCAGCCGATCACATAGGCCAGGCCACCGGGCTGGTTGCCACTGCCGGAAAAGCCTTGCAGGTACAGCGCCCCTGCCAGGCTGATGAAAGAAGCCGCGCTCATCCAGTCTGCTGCCGTGGCCATGCCGTTGTACATGGCTGGGATGCGCCGACCGGCCACATAGTATTCGTCCTCGTTGGTGGTTCTGCCCGCGATTCCGATCAGCGCATAAATCATGACCGTGCTGAACAGGAAGATCGGGCCGATCAAGTTGCGTGACAGGCCTGCGCGCTCAGCCCAGGCCATCACCCCGATCAAACTCAGAAGAAAAACCACATAAATCAGGACATTGCGGTGCAATCGCCAGCGGTAAGCGGAAGACATGGCAACGTTATCAGCTTGACTCATCACCTTGTCCTGATTTTGAAAGAGGCCGCAGGCTCAGCGCCCCAGATTGGTCCAGGTTTCGATGACCGTGTCCGGGTTCAGCGAGATCGAGCTGATGCCTTGGTCCATCAACCAATGCGCAAAGTCGGGATGGTCCGATGGACCCTGGCCGCAAATACCAATGTATTTGCCCTTGGACAAGCAGGCCTTGATGGCTTGAGAAATCAAGGCCGTCACGGCAGGATCACGCTCGTCAAAATCAGCGGCCAAAAGCGGCATGCCTGAGTCGCGGTCCAAACCCAAAGTCAGCTGAGTCAGGTCGTTCGAACCAATCGAGAAACCATCAAAAAACTCAAGAAACTGCTCAGCGAGGATGGCGTTGCTTGGCACCTCGCACATCATGATCAACTTGAGCTCGTTTTCGCCGCGGTGCAGACCTTGGCTGGCCAGCAGTTGGGTGACCTTTTCGGCCTGGCCCAAGGTGCGCACAAAGGGCACCATGATTTGCACATTGTTCAGGCCCATCTCGCCTCGCACCCGCTTGAGGGCTTCGCACTCCATGGCAAAAGCCTCACCGAAGTCTGCGCTGATGTAGCGCGCCGCGCCCCTGAAGCCCAGCATCGGGTTTTCTTCTTCCGGCTCGTAGCGGCTGCCGCCAATGAGCTTGCGGTATTCGTTGCTCTTGAAGTCCGACAGTCGCACGATGACCGGCTTGGGCCAGAAGGCAGCGGCGATGCTGGCCACGCCTTCGGCGACCTTGTCAACGTAAAAAGCACGGGGAGAGGCGTGGCCACGGGCTACCGACTCAACAGCTTTTTTCAGGTCAGCGTCGATGGCAGGATAGTCCAGTATGGCCTTGGGGTGCACGCCGATGTTGTTGTTGATGATGAACTCCAGACGGGCCAGACCGACACCGGCGTTGGGCAGCTGCGCAAAGTCAAAGGCCAGCTGTGGGTTGCCCACATTCATCATGATTTTGGTTTGAATCTCAGGCAGCACGCCGCGCTGGATTTCGCTAATTTCGGTTTCGAGCAGCCCATCGTAAATGTGCCCGGTATCGCCCTCGGCGCAGCTGACGGTGACCAGACTGCCTTCGGTCAATTGCTCGGTGGCGTTACCACAACCGACCACCGCAGGAATGCCCAGTTCTCGAGCAATGATGGCCGCGTGGCAAGTGCGTCCGCCTCGGTTGGTCACAATGGCGCTGGCGCGCTTCATCACCGGTTCCCAGTTGGGATCGGTCATGTCGGTCACCAACACATCGCCCGGCTGAACTTGGTCCATCTCACTGATGTGGTGAACCAGGCGTACCGGGCCGGTGCCAATCTTTTGGCCAATCGCCCTGCCCTCAGCCAGAATGGCGCTTTTGCCTTTGAGCTTGTAACGCAACTCGGGCGTGCCCTTGGCCAGACTTTTCACGGTTTCAGGGCGGGCTTGCAAGATGTAAAGCAAGCCATCGGCGCCGTCTTTACCCCACTCGATGTCCATGGGGCGACCGTAATGCTGCTCGATGACCACCGCATAGCGGGCCAATTGCTCGACATCGTCATCGGACAGGCTATACCGGTTGCGCAACTCGGTAGGAACGTCGGTGGTTTTGACCAACTTGCCCGAAGCCGCTTTTTCTTGCGCGCTGGCGAACACCATCTCAATGAGCTTGGAGCCCAGGTTGCGACGGATCACGCTGCGCTTGCCGGCTGCCAGCATCGGCTTGTGGACATAGAACTCGTCGGGGTTCACTGCACCCTGCACCACCGTCTCGCCCAAACCGTAGCTCGAGGTGATGAACACCACGTCTTCGAAGCCCGACTCGGTGTCGATGGTGAACATGACGCCCGCCGCACCCAAATCGGAGCGCACCATGCGCTGCACGCCCGCCGACAACGCCACACCGGCGTGGGCAAAGCCTTTGTGCACGCGGTAGCTTATGGCGCGGTCGTTGTAGAGCGAGGCAAACACCTCTTTCATCTTATGCAGGACATCGTCGATACCGACCACGTTCAAAAAGGTTTCTTGCTGACCGGCAAACGAGGCATCGGGCAAATCTTCGGCCGTAGCCGAAGAACGCACCGCAAACGAAGCCTCCGGGTTACTGCTTTGCAGGCTCAAAAATTCTGCGCGAATGGCTTGTTCCAGATCCGCTGGAAAAGGCTGGGCCTCGACCATGGCGCGAATTTCGGCACCTGCTGCGGCCAAGGCGCGCACGTCCTCGGTGTCCAGGGCATCGAGTCGGGCATTGATGCGCGCGGTCAGGCCACCCAACGCCAAAAACTGGCGAAAGGCGTGGGCGGTGGTGGCAAAGCCCGTGGGGACGCGCACACCTGAAGGCAGTTGAGAAATCATCTCCCCCAAGCTGGCGTTTTTACCCCCGACCGACTCGACGTCGGTCATGCGCAACAACTCAAAGGGAACGACCAAAGCGGTCTCACTGAAAAGATCAGACATGCAAAGCTCCAAAGTTAAAATCTGGCTCCATGGTGCAGGTCAGGGTTGTGTTGTTCTTTGAAAAGAACCCCGAGTGGACAGCGGTGGATAATTGACTGATTTTAGGGGTCATGTTGACCCCGGCCATTGAAAAAAATGACGAGCATGCCAAAACGCACTGTATTTTTCGTATCGGACGGCACAGGCATCACCGCCGAAACTTTTGGCAATGCGATCCTGGCCCAATTCGACATGAAATCTCGCCATGTACGATTGCCATTCACAGACACCATCGACAAAGCACACCAAGCGGTGCGGCAGATCAACCACACCGCCGACACGGAAGGGACCAAGCCCATTGTGTTCACCACCCTGGTGAACATGGATGTCCTCAAAGTCCTTCAAGAACATTGCCAGGGCATGCTGCTCGACATGTTCGGTACATTTGTCAACCCATTGGAAGCCGAGCTCGGTATCAAGTCGCACCACCGAGTGGGCCGTTTTTCGGACGTGAGCAAAAGCAAGGAATACCACGACCGGATTGAAGCCATCAATTTTTCGCTGGCGCACGATGATGGTCAATCGAATCGAGATCTGGAGTCGGCGGATGTCATTTTGGTGGGCGTCAGCCGCAGCGGCAAAACCCCCACCAGCCTTTATCTGGCCATGCAGCACGGCTTGAAAGCGGCCAACTACCCCTTGATCCCGGAGGACTTTGAGCGCAAACAGTTGCCGCCCGCGCTGATGCCACATCGCTCGAAAATCTTTGGCCTGAGCATCCAGCCGGAGCGTCTGTCCGAAATCCGCACGGAGCGCCGCCCCAACTCGCGTTACGCCAGCCTAGACAACTGCCGCATGGAAGTCTCGGAAGCCGAGGCGATGATGCGCCGATCAGGCATCCGCTGGTTGTCCACAACCACCAAATCGATCGAAGAAATCGCCACCACGATCTTGCAAGAGATCAAGCCGGACCGGCTGATCTACTAAAAAAGTCGCCCTCAAGGACCTTGGACATGCCCCACCACATGGGTGGAGCGTGCACCTTCAGGCCCGCCCAAGCCACTGGAGAACTGGACAACTCAGGGATCGTCATGCCAAGGTGGCCGCAATCCGTTCAGCGCATAGACGCGCCTGCGCCGCGTCCTTGGCCTCCACCATGACGCGGACCAAGGGTTCGGTGCCGCTGGCACGAATCAAAACCCGCCCGGAATCGCCCAACTCGGTCTCAACCGCTTGTTTGGCCGCCCACAAAGGGGCGTGACCTGGCCAATCAAAGCCGGGCGACAGGCGCACATTGATCAAGGTTTGCGGAAAGAGGCTGATCCCTTCGAGCAGCTGCGCCATGGTCTTGCCGCTGCCCACACAGGCTTGCAGCACCTGCAAAGCACTGACCAGCCCATCACCCGTGGTGTGCTTGTCCAGGGCCAGCAAGTGGCCCGAGCCTTCACCACCGAGCAACCAGCCTTTGTCATGCAATACCTCCAACACGTAACGGTCTCCCACGTTGGCCCGCACAAATTGCACGCCTCGCTTTTGGAGGGCAATCTCTACCGCCAGATTGGTCATCAAGGTGCCCACGGCACCGGGCACAGCCTCGTCCCGGGCCAAACGGTCGGCGACCATCAGGTACAACAATTCATCGCCATTGAACAAGCGCCCTGAGGCATCCACCAACTGCAGGCGGTCGGCGTCGCCATCGAGGGCCACGCCGTAATCGGCCCGGTGGTCCTTGACGGCCTGCACCAGTGTCTCGGGGTGGGTTGCGCCCACGCCCTTGTTGATGTTCAGGCCATCGGGTGCACAACCCATGGCGATCACCTCTGCGCCCAATTCGTGGAAGACTTTGGGCGCGATCTGGTAGGCCGCTCCGTGGGCGGCGTCCACCACGATCTTCAGGCCTTTAAGCGTCAAGTCGTTGGGGAATGTGTTCTTGCAAAACTCGATGTATCGGCCCGCTGCATCGTCCAGTCGCCGGGTCTTGCCCAGATCGGCAGAGTCCGCCCAAACCGGGTCCTCCAGCAGCCTGGCCTCCACGGACTTCTCCCAATCATCGGAAAGTTTCTGTCCTTTGGCGCTGAAGAATTTGATGCCATTGTCGGCAAACGGGTTGTGACTGGCACTGATCACCACCCCCAAAGAAGCGCGCTGCGCTCGGGTCAGGTAAGCCACAGCGGGCGTCGGCACAGGCCCGAGCAAGACCACGTCGACCCCTGCCGAGTTGAAGCCCGACTCCAAAGCACTTTCGAGCATGTACCCGGAAATGCGGGTGTCTTTGCCGATCAAAACCACAGGATGGGGTTCCTGGGCCTTCAACACACGGCCGACCGCATGGGCCAGACGCAAAATGAAGTCGGGCGTGATGGGGCTTTGCCCCACTGTGCCGCGAATGCCGTCTGTCCCGAAATATTGCCGTGCCATGCATTGATCCTTTTTTTATAATGAGTAGTCTGATTTTATCGGTCTAGGCAAGCCCAATCCCTGACACGCACTGAGTGCCAGCGCTCATTTTTGAGCTGTGGCTGTTTGGACTGCTTGCCAGACTTTCAAGGCGTCCACCGTGGGCTTGACATCGTGCACGCGAATCAAGCGAGCACCCCGCTCTACGGCCAGTAAAGCCGCAGCCACACTGGCCGACAAGCGCTCAGCGGGCTTGGGAATGACGCCATCTTGGTTCAGCACGGCCCCCAAGGACGACTTTCGCGACCAAGCCGACATGATGGGACGTCCGTCCAGCATCAACTCTGCTTGGTGGACCAGCAATTCGAAGTTTTGCGTCACCGTTTTGCCAAATCCAATGCCGGGATCCAGCACCAAACGGGCTGCATCTACACCTTGCGCCAAGAGACTTTTCATCCGCGCTTGCAAAAACAGCTTGACATCGGACACAACGTCGCCGGTCATGGTGTGAAGTTGCATGGTCTTTGGGTCACGGTGCATGTGCATCAAACACACCCCGCACGATGGATGGGCCACCACAACGCGCTCGGCACCCGGCTGGCGCAAAGCCCAGATGTCGTTCACGATGTCCACCCCTATATCCAGAACCGCCTGCATCACCTCGGGCTTGTAAGTGTCCACCGATATCGGAACCTGCCACCGCACGGCCTCCCTCAAAAATGGCATCAACCGCGCCAACTCGTCTTCCAGCGGCACCGCTTGGGCACCAGGTCGGGTCGACTCCGCCCCCACGTCCAGAATGCCTGCACCTTCGCGCAACAACCGCTCGGCATGCAGCAAGGCCTGTGAGCCCTGCGCATGCTGCCCGCCATCAGAAAAAGAGTCTGGTGTCAGATTGACGATGCCCATGACCCAAGGGCGAGTGAGGTCCAGATTAAAACGTGTAGTTTGCCAATGCATGCAACAAGCAACTTTCAAACAAAACAAAAAAGGGCATGGCCATGGAAAACGGGGCCCGCAGGCCCCGTCCCTTGTCTTACTGGCTTGTCCTGGCTGGCTCAGGCCGCCGTGGCAGCAGGTTCAGGTTGGACGACCGGCGTACCACCACCACTGCTGCCACCCGAGGGGGGCGTGCGAGGTGTCCAGTCCTTTGGCGGCAAAGGATCACGGCCCGCCATGATGTCGGCGATCTGGTCCTTGTCGATGGTTTCCCACTCGAGCAAGGCTTTGGCCATTGCGTGCATCTGGGCGCTGTGTTCCTCAATCAAACGACGGGCCAAGCTGTACTGCTCGTCGATGATGCGGCGCACCTCCAAGTCCACCTTTTGCATGGTGGCTTCGCTCATGTTGGTGGTCTTGGTGACCGAGCGGCCGAGAAACACTTCGCCTTCGTTTTCAGCATAAACCATGGGCCCCAAGGCATCGGTCATGCCGTAACGCATGACCATGTCACGGGCAATGGAGGTGGCACGCTCGAAATCGTTGCTGGCACCTGTGGTCATCTGGTGCATGAAGACTTCTTCGGCAATGCGCCCACCAAACAGCATGCTGATCTGGTTGAGCATGAACTCTTTGTCGAAGCTGTAGCGGTCCTTCTCGGGCAAGCTCATCGTCACACCCAAGGCGCGTCCGCGGGGAATGATGGTGACCTTGTGCACGGGATCACACTTGGGCAGCAGATTGCCGATGAGGGCGTGACCTGCTTCGTGATAAGCCGTGTTGCGCCGCTCTTCCTCGGGCATGACCATGCTCTTGCGCTCAGGGCCCATCAGGATCTTGTCCTTGGCTTTTTCAAAGTCGACCATCTCCACCACACGGGCGTTGCGACGTGCCGCCATCAAGGCCGCTTCGTTGCACAGGTTGGCCAGATCGGCACCGCTCATGCCGGGCGTACCACGGGCGATCACAGCCGCGTTCACGTCTTGGCCAATGGGCACTTTGCGCATGTGCACGTTCAGGATTTGCTCGCGACCGCGGATGTCGGGCAAGGTCACATAGACCTGACGGTCAAAACGACCAGGGCGCAGCAAGGCAGCGTCCAGAATGTCCGGACGGTTGGTGGCCGCCACAACGATCACACCCAGATTGGTTTCAAAGCCATCCATCTCGACCAGCATCTGATTGAGGGTTTGCTCGCGCTCGTCGTTGCCACCGCCCAGGCCTGCACCACGCTGACGACCGACCGCATCGATTTCGTCAATGAAAATGATGCAAGGTGCGTTCTTTTTGGCGTTTTCAAACATGTCACGAACACGGGAAGCGCCCACACCCACAAACATCTCGACGAAATCAGAACCAGAAATGCTGAAGAAAGGTACTTTGGCTTCACCTGCAATGCTTTTGGCCAGCAGAGTTTTACCTGTTCCAGGGGGCCCCACCAAAAGCAAACCGCGAGGAATTCGACCACCCAATTTCTGGAAACGTTGAGGATCTTTGAGGAAGTCGACCACCTCTTTGACTTCTTCTTTGGCTTCATCACAACCGGCCACATCCGCAAAAGTGGTGTTGTTGTTGTTTTCGTCCATCATGCGGGCCTTGGACTTGCCAAAACTGAAGGCGCCGCCTTTGCCACCCCCTTGCATTTGGCGCATGAAGTAGACCCAAACACCGATCAAAAGCAGCATAGGGCCCCAACTGACCAGCAAGGTCATTAACAAGGAGCCCTCTTCGCGTGGTTTGACGTCGAACTTGATGCCACTGCTGATCAAATCACCCACCAGACCGCGGTCTAGATAAGTGGCCGTCGTTTTGATGCGACGGTCATCGACCGTGACAGCCAGGATTTCAGTGCCGCCAGGGCTTTCGGAAATCGTGGCGCTCTTGATCCGGTTGCTGCGCACCTCTTCCAAAAAATCAGAATAACCGATGGCGTTCGCGCCGGCGACACCACGGTTGTCAAATTGTTTGAACAAAGTGAACAGCACCATGGCAATCACCATCCAGACGGCAATTTTGGAAAACCAAGGGTTATTCAAGAGAGACTCCAATCGAAAAAAATGACTTACACCATTCTAGGCCTGCCAGAAGCCTTGGCGAGCCTTTCCAGAAGTTAGGCCCTCTAAAAGCTGGGAATTAATGCATCAGGCCCCTTAGATCAGGCCCATTCCTACCAAAAAAGTCTCCGAAGATTTGTCCCGGGAGGATTTGGGCTTGATCGGCTTGACTACCTTGAAGGTCTCCTTGAACATCTTGACAATCTGGCTATAGCCGCTGCCGTGAAAGACCTTGACCACCAAAGCACCCTGCGGCTTCATGTGGCTTTGCGCAAACTCCACGGCCAGCTCGATCAAATGCTGGACCCGCGCCGCATCCGAGGACTCGATGCCCGACAAATTGGGGGCCATGTCGGACACCACCACGTCGACCTGCCGCCCTTGCAATGCCGCCTCCAGCAGGGCGGACACCTCGTTTTCGCGAAAATCCCCCTGGATGAACTGCACCCCCTCCACGGGGTCCATGGGCAGAATGTCCAGAGCGATGATGCTGCCATTGAGCTCGCCCACAGCCGCACCATCGGGTGACAAGCGGCGGCGCAGGTACTGACTCCAAGCGCCAGGGGCAGAGCCCAGGTCCACCACCAAATGGCCGGGCCGAATGAGGCCCAAGGTTTCGTCGATTTCCTTGAGTTTGTAAGCCGCCCGCGCCCGGTAACCCTCTTTCAGAGCCAGTTTCACGTAGGTGTCATTGACGTGGTCGTTTAACCACGCTTTGTTGACCTTTTTACTTTTGGTTTTGACTTTCATTCTTATGCGTCCTTGCGGGGATAATACGGGGATGCCCCAAATACAACTCACACCTGCCGAGCGCAAAGTTTTTCGCGCCGATGCCCATCACCTGGATCCGGTCGTCATGATCGGCGGCGATGGCCTGACCCCTGCCGTCGTCAAGGAAACCGAAGCGGCCCTGAACGCCCATGGCCTGATCAAGATCCGCGTGCTGGGCGATGACCGTGCTGCACGCGAAGCCATGTTCGCCCAACTGGCCGACCAACTCAGCGCCGCGCCCATCCAGCACATCGGCAAATTGCTGATCCTTTGGCGACCTCAGCCTGAAAAGATCAAGGAAACAGATGAAGACCGCAAAGCCGGTCCTCGTGATTTCAAAATTCTGAAATACAGCTCAAGAGGTGGTCAACGCCCTGAGGTCAAAACCGTTCGTGTGCTGGGCAATCAACGTCTGGCAGCTGGGGGGCAAATCAAGCGGGCCAAACCCAAGCAAACATCGGTCAAAAAAGGTCGCCACGACTGATAGAAGTTCGGCCCGTATCGGGCGAGTACCGCCAACACAGGCCGTTAGACAACGGCTTTTTTTGCCTCAAACGTAAGACACGCCCACGATCTCATAACGGCGGACGCCACCAGGGGCCTGCACTTCGGCCACATCGCCCTCTTCCTTGCCGATCAAGGCCCGCGCAATGGGACTGCTGATGTTGATCAATCCCAGTTTCAAGTCAGCTTCATCCTCACCCACGATTTGGTAGGTCACCGCCTCACCCGAGCTCTCATCCTCCAATTCGACGGTGGCGCCAAACACAACGCGGCCACCCGCATCGACCGAGATCGGGTCGATGATCTGCGCGGCCGACAGCTTGCCCTCGATTTCCTGAATACGGCCTTCGATGAAGCCCTGACGGTCTTTGGCCGCATCGTATTCGGCATTCTCGCTCAGGTCACCCTGAGCTCGGGCTTCGGCAATGGCCTGGATGACGCCAGGGCGGTCCACAGTTTTGAGCCGATGCAACTCGCTCTTGAGTTTTTCAGCACCACGTTGGGTGATCGGGATGGTTGACATGTTGGGTTCTCCAAAAGCAAACCGCCGAGCTTGGGGACTCGGCGGTCATTGTCAGCATTATGCCCTGCGCCCGGTGTGGGGTGTGGGCCGAAAAGCAAGGTTTCAGGCGGCCAGCAGGGCGTGCATCTCCTGTATGGAAATCACTCCCAACTGGTCCATGTACTTCATGCCCTCTACAGCCGCTTCAGCGCCTGCTATTGTTGTGAAGGTGGTGACGCGGTTGAGCAAAGCCGAGGTGCGAATGTGGCGCGAATCAGCGATCGCGTTGCGGCGTTCTTCGACGGTGTTGATGACCAGCACAATCTCGTTGTTCTTGATCATGTCGACGATGTGTGGTCGGCCTTCGGTGACTTTGTTCACAATGGCACAAGCAACGCCCGCTTCGGTGATCGCGCCGGCAGTTCCTTTGGTCGCCACCAGCGCAAACCCTTGAGCGACCAACTGACGCGCCACTTCGATGGCTCGCGCCTTGTCATTGTTCTTGACCGAAATGAAAACCTTGCCTGATGGCGTGCCATCGGCCTTCGTGGGGCGTGGCAACTTGGTACCTGCACCCAATTGGCTCTTCACAAAAGCCTCGCCAAAAGTCTTGCCCACGCCCATCACTTCACCTGTGGACTTCATCTCGGGGCCCAAGATGGTGTCCACACCCGGAAACTTCACGAACGGAAACACCGCTTCTTTCACGCAGAAATACGGTGGCGTGACTTCTTGGGTGATGCCTTGCGACGCGAGGGTTTGACCCGCCATGCAACGCGCAGCCACCTTGGCCAACTGGATACCCGTGGCTTTGGAGACATAAGGCACGGTGCGCGAAGCGCGGGGGTTGACTTCCAGCACGTAGATCACATCTTGGCCGTCCACATGCTGGATGGCGAACTGCACGTTCATCAAACCGACCACGTTCAAGGCGCCAGCCATCGCGGCCGATTGGCGCTTGAGCTCGTCCACCGTGGCAGACGACAAAGAGTAAGGCGGTAAGGAACAAGCCGAGTCACCGCTGTGCACACCGGCTTGTTCGATGTGTTCCATCACGCCGCCGATGAAGGTCTGGCCCGCGGGGTCGCGCAGACAATCCACATCGCACTCGATCGCGTCGTTCAGGAAACGGTCGAGCAGCACAGGCGAATCATGCGAGACCTTGACCGCTTCGCGCATGTAACGCTCCAAATCGCGTTGTTCGTGCACGATTTCCATGGCGCGGCCACCCAACACATAGCTGGGACGTACCACCAGGGGGTAACCCAAGGCGGCGGCTTTTTCCAAGGCCTCTGGCTCCGTGCGCGCTGTGGCGTTAGGGGGTTGACGCAGACCCAGTACTTGCAACAATTTCTGAAAACGCTCACGGTCTTCGGCCGCGTCGATCATGTCGGGGCTGGTCCCGATGATGGGCACGCCAGCGGCTTCTAGGTCGAGCGCCAACTTCAAAGGCGTTTGGCCACCGTATTGCACGATGACGCCTGTGGGTTTTTCCTTGTCCACGATTTCGAGTACGTCTTCCAAAGTGACGGGTTCGAAGTACAAACGGTCCGAGGTGTCGTAATCGGTCGACACGGTCTCAGGGTTGCAGTTGACCATGATGGTTTCGTAACCGTCTTCGCGCATGGCCAGCGCCGCATGAACGCAGCAGTAGTCGAATTCGATGCCCTGGCCAATGCGGTTGGGGCCGCCACCCAAGACCATGATCTTCTTGTTGTGGGTGGGTTCGGCTTCGCACTCGCCGTCACCATGGCCTTCGTAGCACGAGTACATGTAGGCGGTGTCGGTCGAGAACTCGGCCGCGCAAGTGTCCACGCGTTTGTAAACGGGACGAATGTTCAGGGCGTAACGGCGTGCACGCACCACATGTTCGGTGGTCTTAAGCAATTTGGCCAGGCGGCGGTCCGAGAAGCCTTTCTTTTTGAGCGCACGCAATTCTTCGGCGGTGATCGCTTCCAGTGTCGTGGTTTCAAGCTCCAACTCAATCTTGACGATTTCTTCAATCTGCACAAGGAACCAAGGGTCAATCTTGGTCAAGGCAAACACCTCGTCCACGCTCAGGCCCATGGCAAACGCATCACCCACGTACCAGATGCGCTCGGGGCCGGGCTCGCCCAGTTCTTTTTCGAGCACTTCGCGGTCTTGGGTTTTTTCGTTCATGCCGTCCACGCCCACTTCCAGACCACGCAGGGCTTTTTGGAAGGACTCCTGGAAGGTGCGGCCCATGGCCATCACTTCGCCCACCGATTTCATCTGGGTGGTCAAACGGCTGTCGGCGGTGGGGAACTTCTCAAAGGCAAAACGCGGGATCTTGGTGACCACGTAATCGATCGATGGCTCGAACGATGCAGGGGTGGCACCGCCCGTGATGTCGTTGCGCAACTCGTCAAGGGTGTAACCCACGGCCAACTTGGCCGCCACTTTGGCAATCGGAAAACCGGTGGCTTTGGAAGCCAAGGCGGAGGAACGCGACACACGGGGGTTCATCTCGATCACGACCATCCGGCCGTCTTTGGGGTTGATCGAGAACTGCACGTTGGAGCCGCCCGTATCCACACCGATCTCGCGCAAAACAGCCAAAGAGGCATTGCGCAGAATCTGGTATTCCTTGTCGGTCAAAGTTTGTGCAGGGGCCACGGTGATGGAGTCACCGGTGTGCACGCCCATGGGGTCCAGGTTTTCGATTGAGCACACGATGATGCAGTTGTCCGCCTTGTCGCGCACCACTTCCATCTCGTACTCTTTCCAGCCGAGCAACGATTCTTCGATCAACAACTCGTTGGTGGGCGAAGCCTCCAGGCCGCGCTTGCAGATGGTCTCAAATTCTTCCGGGTTGTAGGCAATGCCGCCACCCGTGCCCCCCAACGTGAAGCTGGGGCGAATGACCGTAGGAAAACCCAAAGTCTTTTGCACGTCCCACGCCTCTTCCATGCTGTGGGCGATGCCGGAGCGGGCCGATCCCAGACCAATTTTGGTCATGGCGTCTTTGAACTTCAGACGGTCTTCGGCTTTGTCAATGGCTTCGGGTGTCGCGCCAATCAACTCAACCTTGTACTTTTCTAGCACACCGTTGTGCCACAAGTCCAAAGCGCAGTTGAGCGCGGTTTGACCACCCATGGTGGGCAATATGGCATCGGGACGCTCTTTGGCGATGATCTTCTCGACCGTCTGCCAGGTGATGGGCTCAATGTAGGTGACATCGGCCGTGGCCGGGTCGGTCATGATCGTGGCAGGGTTGCTGTTGATCAGGATGACTTTGTAGCCCTCTTCGCGCAATGCTTTGCAGGCCTGCACGCCGGAGTAGTCGAACTCGCAAGCCTGACCAATGATGATCGGGCCCGCGCCAATGATGAGGATGCTTTTGAGGTCGGTGCGCTTGGGCATTATTTTGTCTCCATCAAGTTGATGAAGCGGTCAAAGAGGTAAGCAATGTCGTGTGGGCCAGGCGACGCTTCGGGGTGACCCTGGAAGCAGAACGCCGGCTTGTCGGTGCGCGACAGGCCCTGCAAGGTGCCGTCAAACAAGGACACGTGGGTGGCGCGCAAGTTGGCGGGCAAGCTCTTTTCGTCTACTGCAAAACCGTGGTTCTGGCTGGTGATGGACACCCGACCGGAATCCAAGTCTTTGACGGGGTGGTTCGCGCCGTGGTGGCCAAACTTCATCTTGAAAGTCTTGGCACCACTGGCCAAAGCCATAATTTGGTGACCCAGACAAATGCCGAAGGTGGGAATGCCGGTTTCGATCAATTCGGCCGACGCCGCAATCGCGTAGTCGCAAGGCTGTGGGTCGCCAGGGCCGTTGGACAAGAAAATGCCGTCGGGCTTGTGTTTGAGCACCTCAGCAGCTGTGGTCTTTGCGGGCACCACAGTGACCTTGCAACCGCGCTCGGCCAACATGCGCAAGATGTTTTTCTTCACACCAAAGTCGTACGCGAGCACATGGAACTGAGGCGCCGTCAAGTGACCATAGCCTTGTCCCAAAATCCACTCAGTTTGCGTCCACTCATAGGGCTGCGACACGGTCACCTTCTGTGCCAGATCGAGGCCCGCCATGTTGAGCGCACCTTGGGCAGCGGCGACAGCTTGATCGATCACAGCCGGTGTGACTTCATGGCCTTTGGCCAGGCCCACGATAGCGCCATTTTGGGCGCCTTTGGTGCGCAAAATGCGGGTCAGCTGGCGGGTGTCAATGTTGGCAATCGCCACCGTGCCTGCATCAACCAAATAAGACGACAGGGATTGGCTGGAGCGGAAGTTACTCGCGATCAAAGGCAGATCTTTGATGATCAAGCCAGCAGCGTGGACTTGGTCGGCTTCGATGTCCTCCGTGTTGACGCCGCAGTTGCCAATGTGCGGGTACGTCAAGGTGACGATCTGCTGGCAATAGCTGGGGTCGGTGAGGATTTCCTGGTAGCCGGTAAGCGAGGTGTTGAACACCACTTCGCCGGCTGTGGAGCCGGTGGCTCCAATCGAGTTGCCGATAAAGACTGTGCCGTCTGCGAGCGCCAAAATGGCGGGCGGGAAACTTCCCTGAAGAGACAAAAGCACTGGGTTCTCCGGAATGGTTCGGGTACGCCTCAGCACTCACCAGAGATGGGATCTCTTTTTGGCTGCTTGTTCGAGGAATGGGCCTGGGGTGGACTGTGGCGTACAGGTGGATGCGGTAAAGCCTCTTATTATAGCTGAGTACCTCTAGTAAACCCTGGCAAATCACTCACCCAGCCCCAGCGATCGAGCCGAAAAAAAGCTCAAGGACCTGCTGTTGCGCTGGCGTGCAGGCAAATGGCCGCCGCCGTGGCCACATTGAGAGATTCTTCGCCCCCCGGCTGGGCAATGCGCACCGGGTGCCGGGCCATGGCCATCAGACTGGCGCTGACGCCCTGCCCTTCGTGCCCGAAGACCCAGGCACAGTGCTGGGGCAAATCACTTGCTTTCAGCAAGGCATGCAAAAAAGGGCCCTCATGCGAGCTGGTGGTCAGCAAGGGCACCCGCAAAGTCGCCACATCGGACTCGCTGAGCGCTTCGACCAGATGCAGGCCAAAGTGCGCCCCCATGCCCGAGCGCATCACCTTGGGCGACCACAAGGCCGCCGTGCCCTTGATGGCCAACACCTGGCGGTAACCGAAAGCCGAGGCACAGCGCAAGATGGCCCCTACATTGCCCGCGTCCTGCAATCGGTCCAGCACCACCGTGGCCGCGTCTGGCAGCACCTCTCGGACGGCTTGCCAGGCCACCACAAAACCCATGCGGGCCGGTGACTCCAGGCCGCTGAGGCTGGTGAACAAGGCTTCGGGCACCACAAACACCTGATCGGTCAGCCCCTGCCATGGGTTGCCCTGCTCGGCTTGCAACGACTCGGTCAGCACCACCTGCAACGGTCGCACGCCGCGCTCCAGCGCAGCGCGGCACAGGTGATCGCCTTCCAGCCAGAACTGCCCCGCTTTGCGGTAAGCCGTGCTGTCTTGTGCCAAACGCCGCCAGGCCTTGATCTGCGGGTTGTCCCGCGAGCTGATCGATTTCATCGCACACTCCTGGCCACCGGGGCAAATGTCATGCGGTGACAATCCGCCGGGCCATGAGCTTGCAAAGCGGCCAGATGCTGCACTGTGCCATAGCCTTTGTGCTGATCAAAACCATACAAGGGATACTGTTGGTGCATCGCTTCACACAAGCGGTCACGGTGCACCTTGGCCAAAATGGAGGCCGCCGAGATGGCGGGCACCAGCGCATCGCCTTTAACAATGGCCTCTGCCTGCATGGGCAGCAAGGGCAAGCGGTTGCCATCCACCAGCACCAGTTTGGGCGGCAGTCGCAAGCCCTGCACGGCCCGCCGCATGGCCAGCAAGGTGGCTTGCAAAATATTGAGTTGGTCGATCTCCTGGACCGTGGCCTGCGCGATGGCGCAGCACAAGGCACGCGCCCGTATCTCATCAAATAAGGCCTCGCGGCGCTTAACCGTGAGTTTTTTAGAGTCGTTCAGACCGCGAATCGGGTTCAAATCGTCGAGGATCACCGCGGCAGCGACCACCGGGCCAGCCAATGGACCTCTCCCGGCCTCGTCCACGCCAGCTGTCAAGCCGGAAACGTGAAAAAGCAAGGCGGATTGCTCAGCGCGAGAGGACTTTTTCGATGGCATGGATCGAGAGCTGAGCTGTGTCACGCTGCAAAACCTGGTGCAATTGGTGAAATCGGGACTGCAAGGCGTCCACCCGGTCAGGTGCAGACAACCAAGCCAGACAAGCCTGGGCCAAGGCCTCGGGGGTGCAGCGGTCCTGCAAAAATTCGGGAACCACGAAATCTTCGCACAAAATGTTGGGCAAACCCACCCAAGGCTGCAGCTGTTGGCGCTTCATGATCTGCCAGCTGAGCCAGTTCATGTGGTAACCAATCACCATCGGGCGCTTGAACAAGGCCGCCTCCAAAGTCGCCGTGCCACTGGCGATCAAGGTCACGTCGCAAGCGGCCAAGGCGGCATGGGACTGACCCAGAGTCAGTTGCAGGCCTGACACGCCGCCGTGTCCATCGACCAGTGTTTGAATGCGCGCTTGCAAGCTGGGGATGGCGGGCAAGACAAATTGCAGCAAAGGCTGGTGTCGCTGCATGATTTGGGCGGCCTGTACAAAACGCGGCGTCAGGTGTTCGATTTCGGAGTGTCGGCTGCCGGGCAAAATAGCCACCACAGGCCTGTGGGCATCGAGCCCCAGGGCATGGCATGCCGACAAGCGGTCCGGGTGAATGGGGATGGTTTGCGCCAAGGGGTGGCCCACGTAGGTGGCCTTTACCCCAGCCTGGGCCAACAGCGCTGGCTCAAAAGGAAATATGCACAGCATGTGGTCCACACTGCGCCAAATCTTGTCGATGCGCTCGGGACGCCAAGCCCAGATCGACGGGCATACAAAATGCACTGTGGGAATACCTGCCGCCTTGAGCTTGGACTCGAGGTCCAGGTTGAAGTCGGGGGCGTCCACCCCGATGAACACATCGGGTAGCTGAGTCAGTAAACGCTGGCACAGCTGATCGCGGATGGCGACGATGCCGCGGTAGTGGCGCAACACCTCAACATAACCGCGCACGGCCAACTTGTCGTGCGGCCACCAGGCCTCAAAGCCTTGCGCCCGCATGTGAGGCCCGCCAATGCCAACGCCATGCGCCTGCGGCCAGCGCGAGTGCAGTCCCTGAATCAGCAAACCCGCGAGCAAATCACCCGATGCTTCACCGGCCACCATGGCAAAGGACAAAGCCCCCGCAGGGGCTTTGGGCAGTGGCAATGCGGCAGGCTGCGTCAACGCACGATCCCACGTTGAGGTGAGGCGGACTGTAAAAAGCCCAGCATCATGTCCACATCGGGCTGGGCCTCGGGCTTGTCCAAGGCCAAAGCCGCAATGCGGGCCATGGCATCGCTCAGCGACAAGCCATCACGGTAAAGGGCTTTGTGCATGGCCTTGACGGCGCTGATGCGTTCAGCCGAAAAACCACGGCGACGCAAGCCTTCAAAGTTCATCGATCGCGCTTGGGCTGGCTGGCCTTGTGCCATGACAAAAGGCGGCAGGTCGGCAAACAGCAAAGAATTCATGGCCGTGAAGCTGTGCGCGCCAATACGGCAAAACTGGTGCACCACGGTGAAGCCGCCCAAAATGACCCAGTCATCGACCAACACATGGCCTGCCAATTGTGTGTTGTTGGCAAAGATCGTGTGGCTGCCCACTTGGCAGTCGTGTGCCAGGTGCACATAGGCCATGATCCAGTTGTCGTGGCCCACCGAGGTCAAGGCCCGGTCGCCGGGGGAGCCTATGTTAAAGGTGCAAAACTCACGGATCGTGTTGCGGTCACCAATGTGCAATTCGCAAGGCTCGTTGTTGTATTTTTTGTCCTGCGGCACCGCACCCAAGGAGTTGAACTGAAAGATTCGATTGTCGCGGCCGATCGTGGTGTGGCCTTCGATCACGCAGTGGCTGGCCACCGTGGTGCCCGCGCCGATGCACACATGGGGCCCGATCAAGGTGTAGGGCCCGACGGACACCGAAGTGTCCAGCTCGGCCCCCGGGCTGATGATGGCCGTAGGGTGGATCTTGCTCATGGCGCTCAAACTTGTGGGATTTTCCGCATGGTGCACATCAACTCGGCCTCGGCTGCAATCTCGTCGCCCACCTTCGCGCGGGCTTTGAACTTGAAAATACCGGCCTTCATGCGGTCAAGTTCCACTTCCAGAATCAACTGATCGCCCGGCTCCACCGGGCGCTTGAAGCGCGCACCATCGATGCCTGCAAAATAATAGACTGTTTGATCATCAGGCGTCTCACCCAGGGTGTCAAAAGCCAGCAAGGCTGCAGCCTGGGCCAATGCCTCGAGCATCAACACACCCGGCATCACCGGACGGTGCGGAAAGTGCCCCTGAAAATGGGGCTCGTTGATGGACACGTTTTTCAGCGCTTTGATGCGCACGCCTTTTTCCAGTTCCAGCACGCGGTCAACCAACAAGAGGGGGTAGCGGTGCGGCAACTGCTTGAGAATTTTATGGATGTCCATCATGGTCGTGTTTCCTTGTTGTTTTGAATCTCGCTCTCCAGCGCCTTGATGCGTTCACGCAAGCGGGATAGTTGTTTGAGGCTGGCGGCGTTCTTTTCCCAATTGACATGGCTGTCCAGAGGGAACATGCCGGTGTATTGCCCCGGTTGCAAAATGGACCGGGTCACCACAGAGGCTGCCGAAATATGCACATGGTCGGCCAGGGTCAAATGCCCCAGCACCACCGCCCCGCCCCCCACGGTGCAATGCGCGCCGATGCGCGCACTGCCCGCCACACCCACACAGCCGGCCAAGGCGGTGTGTGCACCGATGTGCACGTTGTGGCCAATCTGGATCAGGTTGTCGAGCTTGACGCCGTTGTCAATGACAGTGTCTTCGAGCGCACCGCGGTCGATGCAGGTGTTGGCCCCGATTTCCACATCGTCGCCAATGCGCACCGCCCCCAGTTGTTCAATTTTTTCCCATTGACCTTGGTGCTGGGCAAAACCAAAACCGTCTGCGCCCACCACGACCCCCGAATGCAAAATGCAACGCTCCCCCACCGAGCACCCCTCAGACAAGGTCACACGCGACTTGAGCACCGAGCCCGAGCCGACCCTGGCACCACGCTCGACCACACACAAAGGGCCGATCACCGCGTCCTCGGCCAACCAAGCGCCTGGGTCGATGACCGAGGTGGGATGAATGCGAGGACCTTGGAGGGGTTGTTGGGCCTGCTTCCACAAACGGGTCAATCGCGCAAAATACAGGTACGGGTCGTCGGTCACAATGACGGAATGCCCCAGACTGGCCAACGCTTCAAAAGCGGGCGACACGATCACGCAACCGGCCTGACTGGCGGCGAGTTGGGTTTGGTATTTGGGGTGGCTGAGAAAACTGATCTGGTCGGGCCCGGCCGATTGCAAGGGAGCCAGACCAGCGATCACCCAAGAGGGGTCACCACACAAACGCCCACCGAGCCGATCGACCAGTGTGGCGAGCGTCAAAGACACAAGGTCAAACCCGTCCGACGCGCTTACTTGGCCGCCGAGGCGTTGAGCGCCTTGATGACTTTTTCGGTGATGTCGTGCTTGGGATTGATGTAGACCGCTTCCTGAAAAATCACATCGTATTTTTCGGATTCAGCCACTTGCTTGACGGCGCGGTTGGCACGCTCGACCACAATTTGCTGCTCTTCATTCTTACGGGCGTTCAGATCTTCCTGAAACTCACGGCGCTTGCGCTGAAATTCTCGGTCTTGTTCGATCAACTGCTTTTGGCGGGCGGTGCGCTGGGACTCGGCCAAAGTAGGGGCTTCCCGTTCGAACTTTTCGGATGCCAGTTTGAGACTGTTACCGGTTTCCACCAACTCTTTTTCTCGGCGCGAAAATTCCTGCTCCAGTTTAGCCTGCGCTTGCTTGGCAGTTGCCGCCTCGCGGAAGATACGCTCAGTGTTGACAAAGCCCATCTTGAACTCCTGGGCCTGCGCCACAGAGGTCACACAGGCTGCGGCCAACAAGGCCATGGACAATTTTTGACGCAAGGTGTTCATTAGAAGGATGTTCCGATTTGGAATTGAAGTCGCTGAATTTTATCGCCTGTCTGCTGTCGTATCGGCGTGGCATAGGAAAAACGCAAAGGCCCCATGGGCGAAATCCAGCTCAGACCCACACCTGCTGAGGCACGCAGATCGCCCAAGGATACATTTTCATTTTCGCCGAAAGCGCGTCCGATGTCGGTGAAACCAAACAGGCGCAATGTTCGGTCGTTGCCAGCACCGGGAAAGGGGGTGATGAATTCGGCGTTGAACACCACTTTTTTAGCACCGCCCAAGTAAATAGGGGTCAGGTTGGTACTGCTGGTCTGTTGAGATGGGCCCAAGGTGGATTGCTCAAAACCCCGAACACTTCCCAAGCCACCCACGTAAAAGTTCTTGAACAAGGGGTACTCCTGCCCTTTGAGTCCCTGCCCCCAGCCCAAATCGGTGTTGAATGCCAAGGTGTACTTTTTGGTCAACGGGACATACTGCTGGTATTGGTAACTGGCCCGCAAGTAACGAACGTCGCCGCCCACACTCAGATCGGCATTGACACGCTGCAAGCTTCCCCGGGTAGGAACCAATGCACTGTCACGACCGTCTCGTGCCCAGCCCAGCGTCAAAGGCAAGGCCGAGCTGGTGGCGCCAAACTTTTGCGAATAGTCAAGGTAGGCTTCAGGCAATCCCGTGCCCGCCCGAATCTCGGTTTGCTCGGCGTTGACGCCCATGAACACAGTGTCGGTTTCGGTCACCGGCACGCCAAATCGCAGACCCGCACCAGAGTTGATCAGGCTGTAGGCGTTGACGTCCCCCAAATAAGGCCGCGTGGTGCGCTGGAACACATCCACGGTTCTGGAAATGCCATTCCTGGTGAAATAAGGGTCGGTGGTGCTGAGCACCAAGTTGCGGTTGTACTTGCTGGTGTTGACTTCAACCGCCAGGTAATTGCCCGAACCAAACGCATTCTCTTGGCGGATACCAAAACTCAAAGACACCTTTTCTGCAGAAGAAAAACCCGCCCCCAAAGAAATGCTGCCCGTGGGCTTTTCGGCCACCGTGAACAAGAGGTCCACCTGGTCGGGCGCACCGGGCACCTCCAATGTTTCCACGTTCACCTGTGTGAAGAAACCCAGACGGTCAACCCGGTCCCTGGACAAACGGATTTTGTCACCGTCGTACCAGGCCGCTTCAAGTTGACGGAATTCACGGCGGATGACCTCGTCGCGGGTGCGGACGTTGCCCGCGACTTGGATGCGGCGAACGTAGGCTCGCCGCGAAGGCTCCGCGAGCAGCACAAATTGCACCCGGTTGTTGCGCCGATCGATTTGAGGCTTGGCTTCCACTCTTGCAAACGCAAATCCGAACTTGCCAAAATAATCGGTGAAAGCCTTGGTGGTTTCAGCAACCGTCTCTGCGTTATAAGGCTTGCCTACGGCAATCTTGACCAAAGCCTTGAACTCGTCATCGCGCTCAAGGTAATTGCCCTCGAGCTTGACGCCCGAGATCACAAAACGTTCACCTTCGGTGATGTTGATGGTGATGGCCATGTCCTGCTTGTTGGGCGACATGGCCACTTGGGTGGAGTCGATGCGGAACTCCAAGAAGCCCTGCGACAAGTAATAGGAGCGCAAAGCTTCCAAATCTGCGTTCAGCTTGGTGCGCGAATAACGGTCGGACTTGGTGTACCAACTCATCCAGCCACCCGTGTCCAGATTGAATTGGTCGCGCAAAGTGGCGTCACTGAAAGCCTGGTTGCCCACAATGTCAATCTGCGCGATTTTAGCGGGACCGCCCTCGGTGATCGTGAAAGTCAGGTTCACCCGATTGCGGTCAATGGGCGTGGAAGTAGAGACCACTTCGGCACCGTAAAGGCTGCGGCTGATGTATTGGCGTTTGAGCTCTTGTTCCGCCTTGTCAGCCAACGCCTTGTCGAAAGGTCGCCCCTCGGACAGACCCACATCCTTCAGGGCCTTGACGAGCACATCTTTATCGAACTCCTTGAGCCCGATGAACTCCACAGAAGCTACCGATGGGCGCTCTTGGACCACCACCACCAGCACATCGCCCTGGGTTTCCAAGCGCACATCCTTGAACAAGCCCAAAGCAAACAAGGAACGAATAGCCGCAGCGCCCTTGTCGTCGGTGTAAAGATCGCCGACCCGCAAAGGCAAAGACGCGAACACCGTACCCGCTTCGATGCGCTGCAAGCCCTCCACACGGATGTCACGCACCGTAAAGGGATCGATTGCCCAAGCGGGCAAGCTGACAACAGCGCATGCCACTGCCTTCAACACAAAAGGAAAGACCTGGGCACAAAATTGATGAAAATTCATTGTTCAATCGTTCTAAATAAAGCCAATTTCAAATTTGAAAATGAAGCTTTGAAAACCGGACCCAAATTCTCAATCAGGCGACAGCAAGGCGGGCGCCCGATTGGCTAGCGTGTTTTGGTTTGTCAATCAAAAAAGACCAAAAGGACCAAAAGATAATACATCAGCACAGGGCTGCGGCCATCCAAGACGTCCAAACACATTGGCATTGTCATTGCAGGCGGGACAGGTTTCTTTCGGCCTCTTGGCGACTGCGCGCATCCAGGGCCAGCAAGTCGTCCAGACACTCAGGGGGCGTGCACACCAAACTGTCCAGGGTGGCGCGGTTGAGTTCATGAATCTGGTCAAAGCGGATGCGCTTGTTCAGGAAGGCCGCCACAGCCACTTCGTTGGCCGCGTTCAAAATGGCACAGCTGCCCGGCGCACCCCGCAAGGTCTCCCATGCCAAGCGCAACCCGGGAAAACGCAGCACATGCCCGGGCTCATCCATGGCTTCGAAAGTCATGGCAGCCAGGGCATGAAAATCCAACGCTGCAGCACCTGACTCGATGCGCTCTGGCCAACTCAGGCCATAGGCAATGGGCACGCGCATGTCGGGCGTCCCCAGCTGCGCCACCACCGAATGGTCGCGGTACTGCACCATGGAATGGATGACGCTTTGGGGGTGAATGACCACCTCCAGCTGATCGGGCGAGAGGCCAAACAAATAACGCGCCTCGATCACCTCCAGGGCCTTGTTCATCATGGTGGCCGAATCCACAGAAATTTTGCGACCCATGACCCAATTGGGATGGGCGCAGGCCTGCTCCGGCGTCACGTCCCGGAATGTGCGGGGGTCGCAGGTGCGAAACGGACCGCCCGAGGCCGTGAGGATGATCTTTTGAACGCGACGCTGCCAGCTTGTAGCGTCCTCGGGCAAGGACTGGAAAATGGCCGAGTGCTCGCTGTCAATGGGCAGCAGCAAAGCGCCGCCATCGCGCACGGCCCGCATGAAAACGTCACCCCCCACCACCAAGGCCTCTTTATTGGCCAACATCAGCCGTTTGCCAGCGCGAGCGGCTGCGATGCATGGCGACAAACCCGCCGCACCCACAATCGCGGCCATCACGGCATCGACCTGCGGGGCTGCCGCCACTTCGTCCAGGGCCGCAGCGCCCCAACGCACTTGAACGGGCAAACCTTCAGCCCGCACCCGTTCGGCCAGTTGACGGCCTGCGGACTCTTGCACCATCACTGCCACTTCGGGCTTGAAACGCGCGCACTGGGCCAGCATCAGGTCCACCTGACTGGAGGCGGTCAGGGCGTGGATCCGGTATTGCGCAGGGTGGCGACCGAGCACATCAAGCGTGCTGTTGCCAATCGACCCGGTCGAGCCCAAAATCGAGATGCACTGTTGTTTGTTCATGCCAGAATTCTCCACATCAAATCCACGCCACCAGCATCATGGCCATGGGCAAAGTCGGCAACAAAGCGTCTACCCGGTCAAGCACACCACCATGGCCGGGCAACAGGCCCGAGCTGTCTTTCATGCCTGCGCTGCGCTTGACCAAGGACTCCACCAAATCACCGACCACGCTCATCGCCGACATGACAAGCAAAGCAGGCAAGGCCACCGCCATACCCCGGGCCCAGAGCAGGGTGTAAAAACTGGCAGAGCTTGGGGCTTGGGTTTGATCAAACAGGGTCCAGAGCCACGACACCGCAAAGACCCCCAACATGCCACCGAACACACCTTCCCAACTTTTGCCGGGACTGATCGTGGGGGCCAATTTGACAGCAAAGATCCGCCCGCCCAGGGCACGTCCAAAGAAATAAGCGAACACATCGGCCGCCCAAACCAAGACCAACACAGACAGCAAAAAGTTCACGCCCCGCTGATGGGCTTGGGCCAAGGCCAACCAGGCCAAGGCCAGCAAAAACAAACCCGCCCACCAACGCACAGATCGAGGCCAAAGCGCCCAACCGGATACGCCGCGTTGGACCATCCAGGCGCCCAGCAAGACCCAACTGGACCCGGACAAAAGCCAAAGCAATGGCGGGGTGGATTCCAGCCAACCGGCCAACGTCGACATCGCACAAACGAAGACGCACACAACAGCCCCCAGCCAAGCTTGCACAGGGCTCACGCCATTGAGCCGCCCCCACTCCCAAGCCCCTGCAGCGATCAGAATCAGCGTCAATACCATGAAGGGCCAAGGATTGGACGCAAACACGGCAGGCAGCAGCAGCGCCAGCAGGGCCAAAGCAGTGATGACGCGTTGTTTGAGCACGAATTCTCCTGAAAAAAGGCCGCCTATGGGCGGCCCGTCAGGCCGTGCAAAGCCACGGCATGGGATTGAAACTCAAACCGCCATGATCTCTTGTTCCTTGGCAGTCACCAACTGGTCAATCTCGGTCATGCGCTTGTCGGTCAGTTTTTGTATGTCCGCTTCGGCACGCTTTTGATCGTCTTCGGACGCTTCCTTGTCCTTGACCAATTTTTTTACCGATTCATTGGCATCGCGGCGCAAATTGCGGATCGCGATCTTGCTGTTTTCACCTTCGGTGCGGGCCAGTTTGGTCATTTCCTTGCGGCGCTCTTCACTCATGGGGGGCATGGGCACACGGATCAAATCCCCCATGGATGCGGGGTTCAAGCCCAACTCGCTTTCGCGAATGGCTTTTTCGATTTTGGCACCCATGCCTTTTTCCCAAGGCTGGACGCTGATGGTGCGCGAATCCATCAAGGACACGTTAGCCACTTGCGACAAGGGCACCATCGAGCCGTAATAGTCCACATGGATGGTGTCGAGCAAGGCAGGATTGGCACGCCCAGTGCGGATCTTGGTCAAATTGTTTTTGAATGCCGCAATGGACTGGTCCATTTTGGTTTCAGTTGTTTTCTTGATGTCAGCGATGGTCATGGGGTTCTCCTCGTCAGAACGGTATCAAGCATAAACCAGCGTGCCTTCGTCTTCACCCAGCACCACACGCATCAGGGCACCATTCTTAATGATCGAAAACACCTTGATTGGCAATTTCTGGTCGCGACACAAGGCAAAAGCCGTGGCATCCATGATGCCCAAATTGCGTGAAATGGCCTCGTCGAAGCTGATTTCACTGTACCGCGTGGCAGAAGGATCTTTTTTCGGATCAGCAGTGTACACACCGTCAACTTTGGTGGCCTTGAGCACCATCTCGGCACCGATTTCGGCACCGCGCAAAGCAGCGGCCGTGTCGGTGGTGAAGAAGGGGTTTCCGGTGCCTGCTGCAAACACCACCACCTTGCCCTCTTCCAGGTATTGCAAGGCCTTGGGACGAACATAGGGCTCGACCACTTGGTCGATGCCGATCGCCGACATGACACGTGCCGTGAGGCCCGCTTTGTCCAGCGCATCGGCCAACGCCAGGGAGTTCATCACGGTGGCCAGCATGCCCATGTAATCGGCGGTGGCGCGGTCCATGCCCACAGCCCCACCAGCGACACCGCGGAAGATGTTGCCCCCGCCAATGACCACCGCCACCTGCACGCCCAGGCGGTTGATCTCAGCGATCTCCTCGGCCATGCGCACGATGGTGGCGCGGTTGATGCCAAAGGCATCGTCCCCCATCAAGGCCTCGCCGGACAGCTTGAGCAAAATGCGCTTAAAGGCTGGCTTGGCTGAAGACATGAGGGGCTCCTTGGGGTTCAATGTGGAAGGTGGTTTGGCAAATCAGAAGAAGCGTGAACTCAGGCTGCGCCTTGAGCAGCAGCCACTTGGGCCGCCACTTCGGCTGCGAAGTCGTCGACTTTCTTCTCAATGCCCTCACCCACCACGAACAAAGTGAATGCCTTGACTGTGGTGCCTGAGGCCTTGAGCATTTGCTCAACCGTCTGCTTGTCGTTCTTCACGAAAGACTGGTTGAACAAAGAAACTTCTTTCAAATATTTCTGCACAGAGCCTTCGACCATTTTGGTCACGATGTCCGCGGGCTTGCCGGATTCAGCCGCCTTGGCAGCAGCCACCGAACGCTCTTTTTCAATCAAGTCGGCAGGCACTTCGGCGCTGGTCAAAGACACAGGCTTCATGGCGGCCACATGCATGGCCACGTCTTTGGCAGCGGTTTCGTCACCTTCGTACTCCACCAACACGCCAATGCGGGTGCCGTGCAGGTAGTGCGCGATCTTGGCACCACCGGCGGCGCGCTTGAAGCGACGAAAGCTCATGTTCTCGCCGATCTTGCCGATCAGGCCTTTGCGCACTTCTTCCAAGGTGGGGCCGAAACTGTCCTGGCTGTAAGGCAATTCCCCCAGAGCAGCGATGTCGGCGGGGTTGTGCTCGGCCACCAATTGGGCGGCGGCGTTGGCCAAAGCCAAGAAGCTGTCGTTCTTGGTCACAAAGTCGGTTTCACAGTTGACTTCGATCATGGCACCCGTGGTGCCGCTCACGAAACTGGTTACCACGCCTTCGGCAGTGACACGCGAAGCGGCTTTGCCAGCCTTGGTGCCCAGCTTGACGCGCAACAACTCTTCAGCTTTGACCATGTCGCCTTCAGCTTCAGTCAATGCTTTTTTGCACTCCATCATGGGGGCGTCGGTTTTTGCGCGCAGTTCGGCGACCATGCTTGCGGTAATTACAGCCATTTGATTTCTCCGTATTAAGTCTTCAAGTCAAGTTAAAAAAAAGGGGCCATGAAGCCCCTTTCATCGAGTTGCAGGAACTCAGGCCGAAGCGTTGGCTTCTTCGACGAATTCGTCATTGCCTTCGGTGACGGCCTTGACCACGTCGTTGACCGCATTGGCGCGGCCTTCGATGATGGCATCAGCGATGCCGCGGGCGTACAAAGCCACAGCCTTGGCCGAGTCGTCGTTACCGGGAATGATGTAGTCGATGCCTTCAGGCGAGTGGTTGGAGTCCACTACACCGATCAATGGGATGCCCAGTTTCTTGGCTTCCGAGATGGCAATTTTGTGGTAGCCAACGTCGATCACGAAAATAGCATCCGGCAACGCCGCCATGTCCTGGATGCCGCCTATGTCTTTTTCGAGCTTTTCCATCTCGCGTTTAAACATCAACTGCTCTTTTTTGCTTAAGGCTTCGAGGCCGACTTCTTGCTGAGCCTTCATGTCTTTCAGGCGCTTGATCGAGGTCTTGACGGTTTTGAAGTTGGTCAACATGCCACCCAACCAGCGCTGGTCAACGAAAGGCACGCCTGCGCGCTGGGCTTCCAGCGACACCAGATCACGGGCTTGGCGTTTGGTACCCACCATCAAAATGGTGCCACGGTTGGCGGAGAGTTGCTTGGCAAACTTGATCGCATCCTGGAACATCGGCAGCGATTTTTCCAGGTTGATGATGTGAATTTTGTTGCGGTGACCGAAGATGAAAGGGGCCATCTTGGGGTTCCAGAAGCGGGTTTGGTGACCAAAGTGGACACCGGCTTCCAGCATTTCGCGCATGGTAACGGACATAAAAAATACTCCAAAGGTTGGGTCTAAAATCCAGTCCACTCATCGCGTGCAGCCAAAAACACTGCGCGCAACACCTTGTTGTGACGGATTCGCGGATGAACTTTGATCGTGCGTTAAATCAGTCATTTGGCTTCATGTGGGTCATGACACCCAAAAGACAGCTGACGCACTCTGCAAAGCCTTAGGATTATAGCATCCCCATTATTCCAAAGCGCTTCTACCCCCATGAAAGCTGACCTGATCGCCACCCGGCAAGCCATCCAAAGTGGCACGACCAACCCCCAAGCCGTGGCCGAAGCCTGTCTGGACGTGGCACAAAGCTCAGCTTGTGTGCATGTTTTCATGCAATTGACCCCCGATCAACTGAAAAACACGGCCTCCATGGCCCAAATTGCTCAAAGCCCGTTGGCCGGACTGGCGGTGTCGATCAAGGATCTGTTTGACATTCAAGGCCAGGTCACCAAAGCCGGCTCAGTCGTGCTGGAAAGTCAGCCCGCCGCCACAAGCGATTGCCCAGCGGTGGCCCGTTTGCGCGCAGCGGGCGCAGGCCTGATTGGCCGCACCAACATGGTCGAGTTTGCCTTTTCAGGGGTTGGCGTGAACCCACACTACGGCACCCCGGCCGCCTGGGATGCCCTGAGCGACCAAGCTGTGGGCGCGCCGAGTCAGGCCTACGCCCCGGGTGGCTCCAGCTCGGGTGCCGCCGTGTCCGTGGCCACAGGTGCCGCGTTCATTGGTTTGGGCTCCGACACAGGCGGCTCCATCAGGGTGCCTGCCGCATTGAACGGCATTGTCGGTTTCAAAAACACGGCCCGCCTTGTACCCACGCAAGGCGCTGTGCCTTTGTCGACCACGCTCGATACCGTGTGCGCCATGACACGCACGGTGCGTGACACCATCCTGGCCCACGAAATTTTGTCAGGCAGAAAAGTGCCGAAAGGCCAACGTGCCTTGTCAGGCTACCGGTTGGCTGTGGTATCCAGTGTCATGCAAGATGGCATGGACGCAGCGGTCACCCAGGCCTTTGCGCACAGCCTGAAAATACTGCGCCAAGCCGGGGCCCGGATTGACACCCTGGACCTGTCCGAACTCCACGAGATTGCCCCGATGATGAGCACCGGCGGCTTCAGTCCCGCAGAAAGTTTTGCCTGGCATCGCCACAGGGTGGCCAGCGATGGCCAGCGCTACGACCCGCGGGTGGTCCAGCGCATATTGCGCGGCTGCGGCATGACGGCCCATGAATACATGGATCTGGTCAGTGCGCGTCAGCACTGGATTCGCCGGGTGGAATCGGCTCTTGTCGGCTATGACGCCGTCTTGTCCCCCACCACGCCGATTACTGCCCCCAAAATCAACGACGTGGCCCCCGGGGCCGAACGCGATACCGAATTTTTTCGGCTCAACGGCTTGCTGCTGCGCAACACCAGCGTGGTCAACACCTTGGATGGTTGCGGCATTTCCCTGCCCTGCCATGCACCTGGCACTTTGCCGGTGGGCCTGATGGCTTGGCATGCCGCCATGCACGACGACACCCTCTTGCAACTGTCCTTGCTGCTTGAGCCTTTGTTGCAAAAGCACTGAAACCATGCAAAAGCTGAGCAGCTCATCCTTGTGGCCTGTGTATGGGCAAGATGCGCTGCGGCAGCTTGAAAACCGCTTGCAGTCCGCCAGCCCTCGCCCCTTGATGCAGCTGGCGGGCCTGGCTTCTGCGCAACTGGCCTTGGCCATCGCGCCCCATGCCCAGCGCATCTGGGTCGCTGCAGGCCCCGGCAACAACGGGGGTGACGGCCTGCAAGCCGCCTGGCACTTGCACCAATGGGGCAAGCAGGTTATCGTCAGCTGGATGGGCTCAACGGCACATGCGCCGCCCGATGCCCTCATGGCCTGGCAACGGGCCAGCGCTGCAGGCGTCGCCCTCCAATCTGCCGCACCTGAGGCTTGGCTCAAGAACATGGATGACCAGGATTTGTGCATCGACGCACTGCTGGGCCTGGGGGCCAACCGGGCACTCGGCCCCGAAATGCAAGCCTGCGTGCAGGCCATCCAGAAGTTCCCTGGCCAGGTGCTGGCGCTCGACGGCCCCACTGGCTTGAACCTGGAAAACGGGCAATGGCTGGGCAGTCCGGATGCACAATCGGCGGCGGTGCACGCCGACCACACGCTGACCTTCATCGCCGCCAAACCCGGTCTGTTCATGGGGCATGGACGCGACGCCTGTGGGCAAATCTGGCTGGACGACCTGGGCCACCGGGCAAACGGCAGCGAAGTGCCGCCCCAAGCCTTGCTGAATGCGGCTTACGCACCCCCCAACAAAAGTCACGCCAGTCACAAAGGCAGCTATGGCGATGTGGCGGTGATCGGCGGAGAGCCCATGACTTTCAGGGGGATGGGCATGACCGGGGCCGCCGTTTTGGCCGCCACCGCCGCACTGCATGCCGGTGCGGGTCGGGTGATTTTGAGCTTGCTTTCAGGTCAAGCCGCAGCGCATGCGCCGCCCGACCTGATGCAACGGGACTGGCAGCGGCTGGCGCTGGAGCAACTGCATGTGGTCTGCGGTTGCGGCGGCGGTGAAGCCATCCGTGCGCACATGCCCGAGGTGCTCCAGCGCAGTACACAGTTGGTGCTGGACGCCGATGGCTTGAACGCCGTTGCAGACGATCCCGCACTTCAAAACTTACTCCGGCAAAGGGCAGACCTGAAACCCACCGTCATCACCCCTCACCCGCTGGAGGCGGCAAGGCTTTTGAACACCAGCACCGCTCAGGTGCAAAGCAACCGACTTCAAGCCGCGCAAAATTTGGCCGCCATGTTTCACTGCACCATTGTGCTCAAGGGTTCAGGCACGGTGATCGCTGCACCCGGACACACCAGCCGCATCAACACCTCGGGCAATGGCAGGCTGGCCACTGGCGGCACAGGCGATGTGCTGGCCGGCCTGGTCGGCGCCCGCATGGCACAAGGCTTGGGGTCATTCGAGGCTGCCTGTTGCGCGGTGGCGCAGCACGGTCAGCTGGCCAACGACTGGCCGGATGACTTGCCACTGACCGCCAGCGCCTTGGCGCAGCACTTGCGCTGAATTGAAGCCGCGCCTCAGCGGCGCGGCTTGGTGTTACGGGCCCCTTTTTTCTTGGCCGCGGCCTTCTTCACCGAGGCTTTCAGGGCTTGGATCGGAGACCGGTTGCGCTCCGCATCGGCCAGACGCCGATCTTGCGCGCCACGCTTTTTGTCACGCCCACCTTCTGCAGGTGCAGACAAGCCTTTGTCACGCATGGCGCGCGGTACCAGATCGTCACCCGGGTGCACCAAGCGGAAATCAATTTTCCGGCCATCCAGATCCACGCGACTGACCTGCACCTGCACCCGGCTGCCAATGGCATATCGAATGCCGGTGCGTTCACCGCGCAACTCTTGGCGCAACTCGTCAAAGCGGTAGTACTCGCCACCCAGCTCGGTGATGTGCACCAGGCCTTCCACATACAAAGTGTCCAAAGTCACGAAGATGCCGAAGCTGGTGGCTGCCGACACCACGCCGCTGTATTCCTCACCCAGGTGCTCGCGCATGTATTTGCATTTGAGCCAGGCTTCGACGTCGCGGCTGGCTTCATCGGCGCGGCGTTCGTTGGCGCTGCAGTGCAGGCCAGCAGCCTCCCAAGCGCGTTGGTCGGCGGCCGACATGCGCACCCTTGGCGCAGACGATTCGGGCGCATCGCCCTTGGCCGAGCGGCTTTTCTCCAGCCGTTTGCTCAGCTTGGCATGCGCCTCGCCAGGCACGGGCAGGCTGGGCAGCGTGTATTTTCGGTCCAGCAAAATCGCTTTGATGACCCGGTGCACCAGCAAATCGGGGTAACGCCGAATCGGGCTGGTGAAGTGGGTGTAAGCCTCGTAGGCCAGGCCAAAGTGCCCACTGTTCACGGGCGTATAAATGGCCTGCTGCATGGAGCGCAGCAGCATGGTGTGGATCTGCTGCGCATCCGGGCGGTCCTTGGTCACTTGCGCGATCTTCTGGAACTCGCTGGTGTGCGGGTCGTCGCTGATGCTCATCCCCAAGCCCAAGGCCTTGAGATAATTGCGAAGGATGTCTTTTTTCTCGGCTGTGGGGCCTTCGTGCACCCGGAACAAACCGGGGTGTTTGCCCTGTTGAATGAAGTCGGCGCTGCACACGTTGGCCGCCAGCATGGCCTCTTCGATCAATCGGTGCGCTTCGTTGCGCACACGCGGCACAATTTTCTCAATGCGGCCGCTCTCGTCGCACACGATTTGTGTCTCGGTGGTCTCAAAGTCCACGGCACCGCGCACCGCACGCGAAGCCAGCAGCGCTTTGTAAACGTCTTGAAGATTCATCAGGTCGGTGACGCGCTCCTTGCGCTTGGCCGCTTCTGGCCCGCGCGTGTTGCCCAAAATGGCGGCCACTTCGGTGTAGGTGAAACGCGCATGGCTGTGCATCACGGCCGGGTAAAACTGGTAGGCGTGCACATCGCCCTTGGCGCTGACCAGCATGTCACACACCATGCACAAGCGGTCCACGTCCGGGTTCAATGAACACAAACCGTTCGACAATTTCTCAGGCAGCATCGGAATCACACGGCGCGGAAAATACACGCTGGTGGCCCGGTCATACGCATCGATGTCGATGGCGCTGCCGGTTTGAACATAGTGACTCACATCGGCAATCGCCACCAGCAAACGCCAGCCCTTGCCGCGGCCGACTTTGGCAGGTTCGCAATACACCGCATCGTCAAAGTCGCGCGCGTCTTCACCGTCGATCGTGACCAAAGGCACATCGCGCAAATCCACCCGGTCCTTACGGTCCTTGGCCAGCACCTTGTCTGGCAAGCCCTTAGCTTGGTCAACGCACAGGGCAGAAAATTCGTGAGGTACGCTGTATTTGCGCACGGCAATTTCAATCTCCATCCCCGGATCGTCGATTTCGCCCAACACCTCTTTCACGCGGCCCACGGGCTGCCCAAACAAAGCAGGCGGCTCGGTCAACTCGACCACCACCACCTGGCCCGGCTTGGCCGTGCCTGTGGCACCTTTGGGAATCATCACGTCCTGCCCGTAGCGCTTGTCCTCGGGCGCCACCAACCACAAGCCGCCTTCTTGCAGCAAACGGCCAATGATGGGTTGCTCCGGGCGTTCGACAATCTCGACCACGCGCCCTTCCGGGCGGCCTTTGCGGTCTTGACGAACGATGCACACCTTGACGCGGTCGCGGTGCAAGACCGCACGCATTTCATTGGATGACAAGTAAATATCCGACTCACCATCATCACGGATCAAAAATCCATGACCATCACGGTGGCCTTGAACACTGCCGACTATTTCTTCCAGCATCGCACTGGGTTGAGCTACTTTTTTGATATACAATCCTTTGATTCCTGAGGCGCCCAGATGGCGGAATTGGTAGACGCACTAGTTTCAGGTACTAGCGAGTAACATCGTGGAGGTTCGAGTCCTCTTCTGGGCACCAATCTTATCCACTGCGATAAGTCATAAACAGAGCAAGCCGTTGATCTTTCTCCAACGGCTTTTTTGTTGCCCGCTGCAAAACCACACACAGCACGGTGCACACCAACAGCCCAAAGGTTGCACTGCATGCCGCCAAGCCACATCAAACGGGAACCCCCACCAAATCGTGGCCTTCCACGCGAACAATTCGGGCCCGGGTGAACTCACCCACTTTGAGGGTCTTGCTCAGCTTTTCAGGCGGCAACAAGCGCACCACGCCATCGATCTCAGGCGCATCGCCAAAACTTCGGCCCACGCCACCACGGCGGCCCATTGCCGGCGCACTGTCCACCAAGACCTGCATGGTGAAACCCACACGCTGGCGCAAGCGGGCAATCGACACCTCTTCGGCCACCGCCAAGAAACAGGCACGGCGCTCTTCGCGCAGCGCTTGGGGCAACATGCCGGGCAAATCATTGGCCGTGGCCCCTTTCACGGGGCTGTAGGCAAAGCATCCGGCGCGATCGATTTGCGCTTCACGCAAAAAACCCAGCAGGTGCTCGAATTCTTCTTCGGTCTCCCCCGGGAAGCCGGCGATGAAGGTGCTGCGAATCACCAGCTCGGGGCACAACTCGCGCCAGCGCTGAATGCGCTCCAGGTTCTTCTCGCCGCTGGCCGGGCGCTTCATGCGTTTGAGCACATCGGGGTGGCTGTGCTGAAACGGCACATCCAGATAGGGCAACACCAGGCCCTGCGCCATCAAGGGGATGATGTCGTCTACGCTCGGGTAAGGGTAGACATAGTGCAAACGTACCCAGGCATCATGTTCGCGGGCCATCTCGCCCAACGTCTGCACCAATTCGAGCATGCGGGTTTTGACCGGCTTGCCGTCCCAAAAACCCGTGCGGTATTTCACATCCACGCCATAGGCCGAAGTGTCCTGGCTGATGACCAGCAGCTCTTTCACTCCGCCGGCAAACAAGGCTTTGGCTTCTTTCAGCACATCGCCAATCGGGCGCGACACCAGGTCGCCACGCATAGAGGGGATGATGCAAAACGTGCAGCGGTGGTTGCAGCCTTCGCTGATTTTCAGGTAAGCGTAGTGGCGAGGTGTGAGCTTGAGGCCCGCCTCGCCAAAGCCACCCGGCACCAAATCGAGAAAAGGGTCATGAGGCTTGGGCAAATGCGTGTGCACCGCGTCCATCACCTCTTGCGTGGCGTGCGGCCCGGTCACCGCGAGCACGCTGGGGTGCATTTCCAGCACCATGTTGCCGCCGCCCTCGCCGGTTTTGGCGCCCAGGCAGCCGGTCACGATGACCTTGCCGTTTTCGCTCAGTGCCTCAGCAATGGTGTCAAGGCTTTCCTTGATGGCTTCGTCAATGAACCCACAGGTGTTGACGATGACCAGGTCAGCGCCTTCAAAGGTTTTGGAGGTTTGGTAACCCTCGGCGCTCAATTGGGTCAGGATCAGTTCTGAATCGGTCAGCGCCTTGGGGCAGCCCAGGCTGACAAAACCCACTTTGGGGGTCGGGAGGGGGGCAGTTGCGGTCATTTCACTCATCCCTCCATTGTCCCCGCAAAAACGACCGGCCTGTGACAAAACGGCATATTGCCCCTCTCATGTCTTCAAACCCATCGCACCCAAAAACTGATCGGTATTTTTCTGAATCTGTTTTTGCACCTGCTCTTGCATCTGCGCCATGACATTTTGGGAGGGATCGGAGAGACCCGAAAACATGTTTTGCATCAACGGCGTCTGCCACGCCATGAACTGGGTCCAAACCTCGGGGCTGAGGGTCGGGCTGGATTGGCCCAGTTGGCTTTGCCAGTCCATGAAGGACTGGACATGGTTTTCCAGATAGGACCCCATGTGGCCCTGCATGGCATGGCCATAGAAACGGATGATGTTGGACAAAACCGCTTCACTGAACATGGGCACACCCGCAGACTCCTCCTCCAAAATGATCTGCAACAAAATGGAACGCGTCAGGTCTTCACCGGTTTTGGCGTCAACCACCCACAAAGGCACCGAGGCCATGACCAGTTTTTTCAGCTCGGACAAGGTCACGTAACTCGACGTCTGCGTGTCGTACAGGCGGCGGTTTGGGTATTTTTTAATGGTCCGAGCCAACGAGGTTGGCGATTCGGGTCTGCTGGCCGTCTTCTCAGACCGGGCGGTCTTCGCGGCTTGGGACGATTGAACTGGAGACTTGGCCGGCAAAGAAAACTCCTGGTGACAGGCAGCATTTGAAAAATCTGCTGCAATGCATCATTCTAGGCACACACTTTGGGGCCTGTCGCCTTGGTTAACCCTGAGCTTTTACGAAGTCCAGTCAGCGCCAGACACACTGGACGGCGTGCATTTTTGTTGCGTCGCCAGCCGATTCACTCTTTTTACCTGCGAAAATAGCCAGCTATGTTTACCGGAATCATCACCGGCGTGGGGCGAATCGTCGCCATCCACGACCTGGGTCGCTCTTTACACCACGGCAAGCGCCTCACCATCGAGGCCCCCGCCGGGTACCTTGACGATGTTGGCCTGGGCGACAGCATCGCCCTCAATGGCGCTTGCATGACCGTCACCACCTTCAGCCCCGAGAGCCGTCAGTTCACCATCGACATCTCGGCCGAATCGCTCGACAAAACCAGCGGCTTGGACCAGCAAGGCGCCGTCAACCTGGAAAAAGCACTGCGGGCCAATGACCGATTGGGCGGGCACATCGTGTCAGGCCATGTGGACGGCGTGGGTCACATCAGCCACTTCGAGCAAATCGGCGAAAGCTGGGAATTGCGCATCCTGGCACCGCACACCCTGGCCAAATACCTCGCCTACAAAGGGTCGATTACCGTCAACGGTGTGAGCCTCACGGTCAACAAGGTGGCAGATTTGCCGCATGGCTGCGACATCAGCATCAACCTGATCCCACACACCGTCGACAACACCGCCCTCGGCAGCCTCAAAGCCGGCAGCTCGGTCAACCTCGAAATCGACACCGTGGCCCGCTACGTGGAGCGCATGCTCAGCGCAGGCCTGACCCAGAAAGACACCCCATGAACGCCCCCGAGCAACTGACCCCCGTGGCGATCTCGCCCGTCCAAGAGATCGTGGCCGAGATGAAAGCCGGTCGCATCGTGATCCTCGTCGACGAAGAAGACCGTGAAAACGAAGGCGATCTGGTCTTGGCGTCCGACCACGTCACGCCTGAGGCCATCAACTTCATGGCCCGTTTTGGCCGGGGCCTGATTTGCTTGACGCTCACCCGCGAGCGCTGCGAATTCCTGAAGCTCCCGCCCATGGCAGCGCGCAACGGCACCGTCTACAGCACGGCCTTCACCGTGTCCATCGAAGCTGCCGAGGGCGTGACCACCGGCATCTCCGCGGCGGACAGAGCCAAGACCGTCCAAGTGGCCGTGGCGCGCAGCACCCAACCCACCGACCTGGTGCAACCCGGTCACATCTTCCCGCTGCAAGCCGTTGACGGCGGCGTGCTCATGCGGGCAGGCCACACCGAAGCCGGTTGCGACCTGGCCGCCATGGCCGGGTGCAGCGCATCGTCCGTGATCTGCGAGATCATGAAGGACGACGGCACCATGGCCCGCCTGCCCGATTTGCAAATTTTCGCAGCCGAACATGGCTTGAAGATTGGCACCATCGCCGACCTGATTCAATACCGCAGCCGCAACGAGTCGCTGGTCGAGCGCATTGGCAGCCGCACCCTGCAAACCGCGCACGGCGAATTCACCGCCCACGCCTTCCGCGACCAACCCAGCCAAACCGTGCACCTCGCCTTGGTCAAAGGCCAGTGGTTGCCCGAATCGGAAGTGGCCGTGCGCGTGCACGAGCCACTCTCGGTGCTCGACGCCCTGGAAGTCAACCGGGCCATGCATTCCTGGAGTCTGGACGCCAGCTTGAAATACATCAACGCCCAAGGCTGCGGTGTGGCCGTGCTGCTCAACTGCGGCGAATCACCAGACCAACTGCTGGCCCAGTTTGAAGGCCGTGCCCGCTCGGCCCAAGCCCCTGAGCGCGGCAAGATGGACTTGCGCACCTACGGCGTGGGCGCGCAAATCCTGCGCGAGTGCGGTGTACACAAAATGAAACTCATGGGCAACCCGCGCCGCATGCCCAGCATGACCGGCTACGGCCTCGAAATCACCGCTTACATCCCCAAGGAATGAACATGCAAGACGCCAACAAAGGCCAAGCCGAAGAACTTGACGGCCAGTTTCTGCACGTCGGCATCGTGCAAGCCCGTTTCAATGAAGACATCACCAATGCCTTGGCCAAGGCGTGCATTGCAGAGCTCGAAGCGCTGGGCGTGAGCAGCATTGACCACGTCATGGTGCCCGGAGCCTTGGAAGTGCCTGTCGCTTTGCAAGCCATGGCCGAGCGGGCCGAATACGACGCCTTGATTGCGTTGGGTTGCATCATCCGTGGTGAGACTTACCACTTTGAATTGGTGGCAAACGAGTCCGGCGCCGGAGTCAGCCGCGTGTCCCTCGACTACAACCTGCCCATTGCCAACGCGATCTTGACCACCGAAAACCTCGAGCAAGCCATCGCCCGACAAACCGAAAAAGGCCGAGACGCAGCCCGCGTGGCGGTTGAAATGGCCTGCATCATGGATGACCTGGCCGCCGACATGGCCGAGTTGGCTGACGACACCGACGAAGAAGACCCAGCCCGATGACCGATTCGACCAGTACGCCCGAAACCGCCAACGAAGACACGCCACCTGCCGCAGCCGGTACGCGCAAATCCTCGGCCAAACCTGCCCGCAGCCGCTCGCGTGAATTTGCATTGCAAGCGCTTTACCAGTTCATCGTGGGCCGCAACGAAGCCTCAGACATCGATGTCTTCACCCGCGACCTGTCGGGTTTTCACAAAGCCGACTCGGCCCATTACGACGCCCTGCTCTACGGCTGCATTGAGCAAGCCGCTGCCTTGGACGCCCTGATTGCGCCGAAACTCGATCGCAAATTTGCCGAAATCTCGCCCATCGAACACGCCATCATGTGGATCGGCGTTTATGAAATGCAGCACTGCCTCGCTGTGCCCTGGCGCGTGGTGCTCAACGAATGCATCGAGCTGGCCAAGGACTTTGGCGGCACCGACGGCCACAAGTACGTGAACGCCGTGCTGGGCGGCTTGGCTCCCGAATTGCGCAGCGCCGAAGTACAAGCCGACCGCCAATCTGGCCGCGCCAAATAACCCCCCATACCCCAGACACCATGCGCATCTCTGAGCGAGCCGAGCGAATCGAACCTTTTTGGGTCATGGAAGTGGCCAAAGCCGCCGCGCAAAAAGCCCGCGACGTCGCGCACACCGACCGGCCCGTGGTGTTCCTGAACATTGGCGAACCCGACTTCACCGCCCCACCCCTGGTGCAACAGGCCGCTTTGGCGGTGATCGAATCGGGCCAGACTCAGTACACACCGGCGTTGGGCCTGGACGCCTTGCGCCAAGCCATCAGCGGCTGGTACGCGCAGCGCTTTGGCGTGCAGGTGCCCGCCAGCCGCATCGTGGTCACGGCCGGCGCATCTGCGGCGCTGCAACTGGCGTGTCTGGCGCTGATCGACCGGGGCGATGAGCTCCTGATGCCCGACCCCAGCTACCCCTGCAACCGGCACTTTGTGAGCGCAGCCGAAGGCACAGCCGTGTTGCTGCCCACCACCGCTGAAGAACGCTTTCAGCTCAGCGCCGCCAAAGTGGCTGCGGCCTGGGGGCCCCACACCCGGGGCGTCCTGCTGGCATCGCCCTCCAACCCCACGGGCACCTCGATTGACCCGGCCGAGCTGGCCCGCATTGTCGACGTTGTGCGCAGCCACGGCGGCATCACCCTGATCGACGAGATTTACCTGGGCTTGAGCCACGACGACGCCTTTGGTCAAAGCGCCTTGGCCCTGGGCGACGACATCATCAGCATCAACAGCTTCAGCAAATACTTCAACATGACCGGCTGGCGCCTGGGCTGGCTGGTGGTGCCTGAGCAGCTCACGCCCGTGCTAGAGCGCCTGGCGCAAAACCTGTTCATCTGTGCCAGCACTGTGGCACAACAGGCGGCGCTGGCCTGCTTTGAACCCGAGAGTCTGGCCGAATACGAGCGCCGCCGCGCCGAATTCAAAGCCCGCCGCGATGACTTCATCCCGGCACTGAACAACTTGGGCCTGACGGTGCCCGTGGCCCCCGATGGCGCGTTTTACGCCTGGGCCGACTGCGCCGCCGCCTGCCAAAAGCTGGGCCTCAAAGACAGCTGGGAATTTGCTTTTGCCGCGTTGGAACACGCCCATGTGGCCATCACGCCGGGGCGCGACTTTGGCACCGACCAGACCGCCCGCTTTGTGCGCTTTTCCACCGCCAACTCGATGGCCGAATTGCACACCGCCATCGCCCGCCTGAAAGCCTGGTTGCAGCCATGACCACCCATTTCACGCCTTTTGAGCACCCTGTCCGCATCTATTGGGAAGACACCGACGCGGGTGGCATTGTGTTTTATGCCAACTATCTGAAGTTTTTCGAACGTGCCCGCACCGAATGGCTGCGCGCCTTAGGCTTTGGCCAGCAGGTGCTGCGCGACACCTCGGGCGGCATGTTTGTTGTGAGCGACACCACCGTCAAATACCATTCACCCGCCCGCTTGGACGACACCTTGATCGTCACCGCCGAGCTGCAAAACGGCGGCAAAGCCAGCCTGACCATTGCCCAGCGCGCCTACTTGCGCACGTCCGGCCAAACGCCAACAATCGACCGACTCCTGGCCGAAGGCACCATCCGCCTGGGCTGGGTCGACAGCATCACATTGAAACCCGGCCGCATCCCGGCCCCTGTTCTGGAAGCCCTGAAATGAACCAAGACATGTCCATCGTCTCGCTGCTGCTGCACGCCAGCTTTGTGGTCCAGTTGGTGGTGCTGATTTTGCTCAGCATCTCGGTGGCCAGTTGGGCCGCCATCGTGCGCAAGATGACCGCCCTGTCACGCATCAAAAGCCTGAACGACGAGTTTGAGCGCGTCTTTTGGTCCGGCACCAGCCTGAACGAGTTGTTCAACTCGGCCAGCCAGAACGCCAAAATGTCTGGCCCTATGGAGCGCATTTTTGCCAGCGGCATGCGCGAATACCAAAAACTGCGCGAGCGCCGCATCACCGATGCAGGCACCTTGCTCGACGGCGCGCGCCGCGCCATGCGGGCCAGCTTCCAGCGCGAGATGGACATGGCCGAATCGCAACTGGCCTTCCTGGCCTCGGTCGGCTCCATCTCGCCTTACGTGGGTTTGTTTGGCACGGTGTGGGGCATCATGCACGCCTTCACCGGCTTGGCTAGTTTGCAGCAGGTCACTCTGGCCGTTGTGGCCCCCGGCATTGCTGAAGCCTTGGTGGCCACCGCCATCGGCTTGTTTGCCGCCATTCCCGCCGTGCTGGCTTACAACCGGTTCTCTCACGACGTCGACCGCATCGCCATCAAGCTCGAAACCTTCATCGAAGAGTTCTCCAACATCCTGCAGCGCAGCCTGGGCTCATCGGGCAGCAGCAGCTCGGCCTCTGGCCATTGATCGGATTGCGCCATGCCATCCCCCTCTTCCCGAAGCCGCGGTCGCCGCACCATCTCTGAGATCAACATGGTGCCCTTCATCGATGTGATGCTGGTGCTGCTGATCATCTTCATGGTGACCGCGCCGATGATCACGCCCAGCGTGGTGGACTTGCCCAGTGTGGGCAAAGCCGCCAAACAACCTGACCAAGTGGTGCAGGTGGTGATCAGAAAAGACGAACGGCTGGAACTGGTGAGCAACGGCAAGACCGACAGCACCACTTTGGGCGGCGTCGCCGCCAGCGTCAAACGCCTGGTCGGCGACGGCACCAACACCGCCGTGGTCATCAGCGCCGACCGCAGCGTGAAATACGAAACCGTGGTCAAGGTCATGGACAGCCTGCAGCGTGCGGGCATTGCCCGTGTGGGTCTGTCGGTGCAATTGGCCCCCTGAAAGTCACCCCCTTGAGCGCCAAGCCCGCCCCCCATCTGCAGTTCGCCCCCCCGGCAGCGCCGGGCATGGGCCGCGCTTGGCTGGTGGCCGGTGTCGCGCACCTGGCCTTGTTCCTGGCGCTGGGCCTGGCCACCGCCTGGAAAATCCAGCCCCAGACCATGCAAGCCGAAGCCGAGCTGTGGTCTGCCGTGCCCAAAGCGGCGGCCCCCAAATTGCAAGAACCCCCGCCACCTCCACCCAAGCCCGAGCCCAAACCCGAGCCGATTCCGAAAACCAAGCCCCCCAAGCCCACCCCCGAACCCGAGCCCAAGCCTGACAACAGCTTGCGCGACGCTCAAATTGCGCTCGAAAAGAAAAAACTGGAAGACCAGAAAAAGAAAGAAGCTGCCGATCGCCAGCGCAAGGCCCTTGAAAAGAAGAATAGAGAGGCTGAAGAAAAAGCTGCGAAGGACAAGGCTGACAAAGAAAAAGCCCTCAAGGACAAGGCCGTCAAAGATAAAGCAGCTCAGGAAAAAGCCGCCCAGGAAAAGAAAGAACTGGACAAGAAAAAAGCCACTGAAAAAGTCAAAGACGACGAGAAAAAACGCCAGCAAGAACAAGCCCGCCAAGAGGCCAAAGACAAAGCCGACGATGCCATGGCCGACGCGTCGCGCAAAGAGCAAATGCAACGCATTCAAGGCATGGCTGGCGCATCCGGCGGCCCCAACGCAGCGGGCTCAGCGCTCCAATCGTCGGGCCCCTCGGCCAGCTATGCCGGCCGCTTGGTGGGCCGCATCAAACCCAACATCACCTACCCCGGTGATGTGGTCGGTAACCCGCGTGCCGAAGTGGAGGTGCGCGTGGCACCTGACGGCACCATCACCAGCCGCCGCATCGTGCAGTCCAGCGGCAACAAGGCCTGGGACGATGCCGTGCTTCGGGCCATCGACAAAACCGAAATCCTGCCCAAAGACACCGACGGTCGCGTTCCGCCCTTCATTGTGCTGGGGTTCCGGCCGCTGGATTGAGCGACATGACGCCTCCATCGTCGCAAGCCTCAACGGCTTGCACGCAGGCTGGCTTGAACCGCCACCCTCCACTATGATGGTCTGGTGGTGTCAAGCTTGGCCTCCAACTGACGATACACACAACACATGACTTCCATCGCGGGCCTGCTGACAGGCCCGCGCCACTGCGTTCCGGAACCAACGACATGCTGAAAATTACCGGTATTTGGATCGCCACTGCTGGGCTGGGTCTTTGTTCAGTTCAAGCCTTGGCCCAGAGCACGCCTGCCCCAGGGTGTTTTGTGGCGCATTTCAAGTCCTTGGCCTTGAAAACCCACATCCCAGAGCAGCGCGCTGCATTGGCAGAAAAGTGGCTGCAATTGAACGCCCCCAGCTGCTCCAAGGCCCAACTGTCCGCGCTTCAGGCCAACAGCCCCAGTTGGCTGGGCAGCGCTTTGACGCAAGAAATCGCCTCTATTTTGGAAGGCGCCATTGAAGCCAACATCGCCGGAAACCCTGAACTGATGGCGCGACTTTATGAGTCCTCGGGCAAAGAAGTTCAAAGCGGCAGCGTGACCACGACCAACCCGGCCGCCCGCGCCCCCGTGGTTCAACCCATGGCCAACAATGGTGTGATTGCGGGCAGTGCGAACTACGGCAACATTTCAGGCAACACCACCTTGAATCAAAACACCAACAACCTGAGCAATGCCAACAGCAACGCCAGTCCTGCCAACAACAGCAGCGGCGTCAATACAAGCAACAACGCGGTGGCTCAGGGCGGCGCAGCAGCCACCAACCCTCAGGGCCGGCCGTCGGCCCCACGCTGAAACCCCCAACATGCAGGCGGGCATCGCTCGGCGTGTCTAAGCAGCGTCAACGCTGAAGGGCGCATCCGCGCATGGAACTCGGCCAGCAGCTGAACCCACACCCGTTCAACCGACTCAGTCGTACACAATCCGCGCCTGCCCTTGCTCGGCCTGCGCCATCCAGCTGGCCAGTGCCGCGTCGGAGGGGAAAAATTTGGCGGCCTCGCCCAGCGCCAACTCGGCGCGGGCAGCCAGGTCTTGATCGCGCCGCTCCAGCGCCAGCCTCACGGCAAGACCGCGCACCAGATCGCCCTGCTCAGTCTGCTCGCGTTGCGCGGGAAATTCGCGCACCAGTCGCGCAATGTCGGGCGCACGGCCGTTGACAGCCACGCGCAGGTATTTGCCATAGCGGCAACGGGCCGCGCCCAAGTCCATGATCTGCTCGATCTTGAGGCGGAAACCGCCCGAAAACCGGTCGGCTTGCATCTTGGCCGTGACGATGATCAGCTCGTCGTCTTTGAGCAAATGCTTGGCCGAGTTGATCAGTGCCTCGTCGGCCGTGGCCTCCATCACGCCCGATTTGTCGTCGAGCTTGAAGATCGCCACCTTGCCGCGCTGGCCGTTGATGATGCGCAAGTCGTTCACGATGCCCGCCAGCACCATGGACTCGCGGCTGTCGATCAGGTCGTCGATCTTGCGGCGTGCGAACTGGCGCACTTCAAGCGCCACCGCATCAAACAAATGGCCCGACAGAAAGAAGCCCACGGCGGTTTTTTCGAGCAGCAAGCGCTCTTTGATGCCCCAGGGCAACACGTCCACCAAATCAGGCTCTTGTGTGCTGGAGCCGTGCGAATCGTCGCCCAGCATGTCGAACAAGCCACCCTGGTTGGCGTTGGCTGTGGTGGCGTTGGAGAACTCAAACGCCCGGTCAATGCTGGCCGACAACGCGGCGCGGTTCATGTGCAGCGAATCAAAAGCACCGGCTTTGATGAGCGCATCCACCGTGCGTTTGTTGATGCGGGTGCGGTCCACACGCACGGCAAAGTCGAACAAACTGGTGAAGGGGCCGCCTTCTTTGCGGGCGGCCACGATGGCGTCGATGGCTTGCTGACCCGTGCCTTTGATGGCGCCCAAACCGTAGCGGATGATCTTGTCGGTCACCGGCTCAAAGCGGTGGGTGCCCCGGTTCACGTCGGGAGGATCAAAGCGGATACCGAACTTCAGGGCATCTTCGTAAAGCACCTTGAGCTTGTCGGTGTCGTCCATTTCCACCGTCATGTTGGCGCAGAAGAACTCGGCGGTGTAGTGCACCTTAAGCCAGCCCGTGTGGTACGCCAGCAGTGAATAAGCGGCGGCGTGCGACTTGTTGAAGCCGTAGCCTGCGAAGCGCTCCATCAAATCAAAAATTTCGTCGGCTTTCGCCTCGGGCATGCTGTGGGTTTTGAAAGCGCCTTCACGGAATTTCACCCGGTGCTCGGCCATCTCCTCGGCCTTTTTCTTGCCCATGGCGCGGCGCAGCAAGTCGGCGCCACCGAGCGAGTAACCGCCCAGAATTTGCGCCGTCTGCATCACCTGCTCTTGGTAGACCATGATGCCGTAGGTCTCGCTCAGCATCTCGGCCACGGCGGGGTGCGGGTAGGCCACCTCTTCGCGCCCGTGCTTGCGCGCCACAAAGCTGGGGATCAGGTCCATGGGACCGGGGCGGTACAACGCGTTCAGCGCAATCAAGTCTTCCAGGCGGCTGGGGCGCGCATCGCGCAGCATGCCCTGCATGCCGCGGCTTTCAAACTGGAACACGGCCTCGGTCTTGCCATCCGAAAACAGTTTGTAGGTCTGTGCATCGTCCAGCGCGATGTTCTCAAAGGCGAAGTTCTCCTGGCCCTTGTGCCGCTTGATGATGAACTCGCGGGCGATCTCCAAAATCGTCAGGGTGGCCAGGCCCAAGAAGTCGAACTTCACCAGACCGGCCGCTTCCACGTCGTCCTTGTCGTATTGGCTCACCGCCGATTCGCTGCCCGGCTGCTGGTACAGCGGGCAAAAATCGGTCAGCTTGCCCGGCGCAATCAACACACCACCCGCATGCATGCCCACGTTACGGGTCATGCCTTCGAGCTTTTGTGCCAGCTCGATCAAGGTCCTGACATCTTCTTCGCGCTCGATGCGTTCGGCCAAGATGGGCTCCATGGCAATCGCGTAGTTGTTCTTGTCGCCTTCTTTGGGCGTGGCGGGCGGGTATTGCAGCGTAACCGACATGCCCGGCTTGTTGGGAATGAGCTTGCTGATGCCGTCGCAAAAGGTGTAGCTCATGTCCAGCACGCGGCCCACATCGCGGATCGCCGCTCGTGCGGCCATGGTGCCAAAGGTCACGATTTGGCTGACGGCGTCGCGGCCGTATTTGTCCTTCACATAGTCAATCACCCGGTCCCGGTTGCCTTGGCAAAAGTCGATGTCGAAGTCGGGCATGGACACCCGCTCGGGGTTCAAGAAGCGCTCGAACAGCAGGTTGTACTGCAGGGGGTCGAGGTCGGTGATCTTGAGCGCATAGGCCACCAGCGAGCCCGCACCCGAACCCCGGCCCGGGCCCACGGGGCAGCCGTTGGCCTTGGCCCACTGGATGAAGTCACCCACAATCAGGAAGTAACCCGGGAACCCCATCTTCAAGATGGTGTTCAGCTCAAACTCCAGCCGCTCCACATAACGCGGGCGCTCTTCGTCTCGCTTGGCTTGTGCCAGATACAGGTGGCGCAAGCGCGCCTCCAGACCTTCGAAAGACATGTGGCGGAAATAGTCTTCGACCGACATGACCACGCCGTTCACGGGGGGAATCGGGAAGTCGGGCAATTGAGGTTTGCCCAACACCAAGGTCAGGTTGCAGCGCTTGGCGATCTCGAGCGTGTTGGCCAGGGCGCTCGGCACATCGGCAAACAAGGCGCACATTTGCGCGGTGGACTTGAAATACTGCTCGCGTGTGAAGCGGCGCACCCGGCGCTGGTTGGCCAGGATTTCGCCCTCCGAGATGCACACCCGCGCTTCGTGGGCTTCGTAATCGTCTGGCCCATGAAACTGCACCGGGTGCGTGGCCACCACCGGCAAACCCAAACGTGCAGCCAAGGTCACCGCACCGGCCACTTGCGGCTCGTCTTCCGGGCGGCCTGCGCGTTGCAGCTCCAGATAAAAACGGTGCGGAAAAATCGAGCCCAACTGCAGCGCCACATCGGCCGCCTTGTCGGTGTCGCCCTGCACAAGGGCTTGACCCACTGGCCCCGCTTGTGCGCCGGACAGCAAAATCAGCCCTTCAGACAGCTCTTGCAGCCAGGCCAGTTTGACCACGGCCACGCCTTTGAGCACGTTTTGGGTCCAGGCGCGGGCCAACAAGTCGCACAGGTGCAAGTAACCGCGGTGGTTCTGCACCAACAGCACCACCCGGCTGGTGGCGCCTGCGTCGCCGCCCAAGCCTTCCAGGTTGATCTCGGCACCGATGATGGGTTTGACGCCCTTGCCGCGACCTTCCTTGTAGAACTTCACGGTGCCGAACAGGTTGTTCAGGTCGGTGATGGCCAGTGCGGGCTGGGCGTCTTTGGCCGCGATCTTGACCACATCGTCGATGCGGCAAGTCGAGTCAACCACAGAGAATTCAGAGTGAAGGCGAAGATGGACAAACATAGCCTGCCATTGTAGAAGGTCACCCTGCGGCAAAAGGTGTGCGTTTTCAGTCGCGCAAGACCTGCAGCACCTCAGAGCGAAATTCGCGCCCGTACAAAATCAAGACCACCAAGGCCGTGGCCAGCACCAGTGCCATGGGCGAAAAAAACCAGGCCATGGCGGCGAATGAAAAGTAATAAGCCCGCAAACCATCGTTGAAGGTCTCGGCGGCGGCGCTGACCAAATTGCCCGCACGCTCGGCAAAGTGCTGGCGGTCATACCGTTTGGCGTCAAAGTCTTCGGGCGAAGGCATTGCCCCGATGACCAGTGCCACAAAGGTGTACTGACGCATGGACCAAGAGAACCGGAAAAAAGCGTACACAAAGATGCCGACCATCACCAAAATCTTGAGTTCAAAGACCAGCAAAGGCGTGGGCTGGGCAAACGGGATTTCGCCCACCAACTCGGCGGCTTTGTCGGTGGTGCCCAGCAGCGCAAACAGACCCCCAATGATGATGATGCTGGTGGACGAAAAAAAGGCCGGGGTTTGGGACAGGTTCTGGGTGATCACGCCGTCCAGCACACGCGGGTCACGCCGTGTGGCTTGCATCATCCACATTTGGCGGTAACGGTTGGTGGTGGCGATCAGGCTTTGGTCGCGCAGACCGCGCACCTTGGCGAGCCAGGCATAGCCCACCCACAAAGCAAAAAAAGTGATCAGTGCCAGCCAATCGGGCCACGGCAGCATGGTGATGATTTTCATGCTGCCATGCTAACCGAGGTGGGCCGCTCTTGCGAGAGCGTGCCCCTCCCACGCAGGGTGTCAGCCGCGCAGCTTGGCAGCGACAGCGGCGATGCGCTGGCCGTAGGCTTTGGCCGTGTCCAAGTCACCTTGGGGGATGTCTTCTGCGGGGCTGGTCGGACCCACCTGGGCCATCACGCCGGAGTTGGAGCCGATGCGGTTGATGGTGCCGTCGTTCAGGGCGGGCTGACCTACCCAAATCATGCCTTGCTGCTGGGACAAGGTGATGAAGTATTGCAAAGTGGACAGCTTGTCGCCGCTCGGGCTGGCCGAAATGGTGAAGCCACCCGCGACCTTGTCTTTCCAGGCGCTGGTGAACCAACGCTTGGAAGTGGCGTCGGCAAACTTCTTGAACTGCCAAGAGGCCATGCCCATGTAAGTGGGCGAGCCGAAGACGATCGCGTCGGCCGCATCCAATGCGGTCCAGTCGGCGTCGGTGATGTTGCCGTCGGCGTCGATGGCGATCACTTGGGCGTTGGCGCCTTGGGCCACAAATTGGGCCACGCGCTGGGTGTGGCCGTAGCCAGAATGGTAAATAACAATGGTTTTGGACATGAGAAAAACTCCTTCAATAAAAAGACAGAGGGGGGGATTCAGGCGGCCAGATCGAACACCAAGACTTCGGCGTCCTGCCCTTCGCTCAAGGCCAAAGAAGACTCGGCCTGCAGCATAGCCGCATCGCCCGCAGCCAGCGCCTGGCCATTGACCTGCAGCGCGCCACGCACCAAAAACACATAAGCCTTGCGGGCGGGGTTTAAGGTCAGCGTGGCACTTTCCGAACCGTTGAACAGGCCTGCGTACATGCGGGCATCGGCGTGGATTGCAACCGTGTGCGCGGCCGCCTGGGCGTCTGGTGCAGGCGCAGCCACCAACGCCAGCTGCCCACGCTTGGCGCTCTCGGGCACCGACTTTTGCTCGTAACCGGGGTCGATGCCGGTCACATTGGGCTCGATCCAGATTTGTAAAAAGTGGGTCTGCTCGCCTTGGGCGTGGTTGAACTCACTGTGTTGCACGCCGCTGCCTGCGCTCATGCGCTGCACGTCGCCGGGCGGAATGCCCTTCACATTGCCCATGCTGTCCTGGTGGGCCAAGTTGCCCGACAGCACGTAGCTGATGATTTCCATGTCGCGGTGGCCGTGCGTGCCAAAACCGGTGCCCGGCGCAATGCGGTCTTCGTTGATGACGCGCAGATTGCCAAACCCCATGTGCGCCGGGTCAAAATAATTGGCAAAAGAAAAACTGTGGAACGACTTCAGCCAGCCGTGGTCGGCGTAGCCTCGGTCGGTCGATTTGCGGATGTTCTGCATGGGCGTGTCCTTGTCAAGTCGGAGGGGCTCGCGTCTTGGCGAGTTATGAACTTTAGCCCGACGGGCCCGCTTGAAAGTGGCCCTGATTTGCTGGCATCATTCAAAGCAATTGAACGATTGAGCAAACACCATGCAAACACCCCGCGACTGGCTGACCCCCGAAACCCTGCTCATGTTGCAGACCATAGAGCAAAAAGGCAGTTTTGCCGCCGCCGCCCGCGCCCTGAACCTGGTGCCCAGCGCCCTGACCTACCGGGTGCGTCAACTCGAAGACGCGCTCGATGTGCTGCTGTTTGACCGCAGTGCCCGCCAGGCCGTGCCCACCGCCGCAGGCCGCGAGTTGCTGCGCGAATCGAGCCGCTTGCTTGACGACATGGACGCCGTGGCCAACCGCGTGCGCCGCGTCGCCACGGGCTGGGAAGCAGTGTTCACCGTGGCAGTCGACGGCATCGTCTCGCGCAGCGTGGTGATGGACTTGTGCGGCAGTTTTCTGGCGCTGGACGCACCCACCCGGCTGCGGCTGCGCTATGAAACCTTGTCGGGCACGCTGGCTACGCTCACCTCGGGCCAGGCCGATCTGGCGCTGGGCGTGGTGCTGGAGCCGGGCTTGAAAACCGACTTGCGGCACGCGGTGCTGGGTGAGATCGCTTTTGTGTATGCCGTGGCCCCGCACCACCCACTGGCCCCAGCTGCCGAGCCACTGACGGACGCCAACTTGCAACAGCACCGCGCCGTGGCCGTGGCCGATTCGGTCAGCCGGGGCACAGGGCTGACCATCGGGCTGCAAGGGGGACAAGACGTGTTCACCGTGCCCGACATGCTGAGCAAACTTGAAGCGCAATTGCGCGGTCTGGGGGGCGGTTTTTTACCCGAATCGTTGGCCAGGCCTTACATCGACATGGGCCTGCTGGTGGCCAAGCAGGTTCACACCCCGCGCAGCAACACCTGCCACCTCGCTTGGCGAGACTCCCCGCAAACGCCCGCCGGCCAAGCCCTGCGCTGGTGGCTCAATCAGCTGGACAGGCCCGCCACGCGCGAGGCGCTGTTGCAACCCGTGCACCGTGTGTGAAAAGCGCCACAAAAACCGCCATCGGGAATAACCCACCCGGGCAGTTTCAAGCCCCATTTCTCAGCTAAAGTGAACCCATGAACACACCACACATCGCCATCATCGGTGTCGGCATGGCCGGCGTTACCTGCGCCCGCACTTTGCGCCAGGCCGGCCACAACGTCACTTTGTTCGAAAAAAGCCGAGGCTTAGGGGGACGCATGTCCACCCGCGCCAGCGCCTTTGGCGGCTTTGACCACGGGGCGCAGTACTTCACCGTGCGCGATCCGCGCTTTGAGCTGGCCATTGCCACCGCCCCCGGCGTGTGCAGACCCTGGAGCGCCAACGCCGTGCGCGTGCTCGACCCCAATGGTCGCGTGATCGAAGCCGGCCTGCCCGGCGGCGAACGCCACTGGGTGGCCAGCCCCGGCATGAACGGCCTGGTCAAAGCCTGGGCTGCGCCTTTGGTCGAAGACGGCAATGTGCAACTGCAAACCCGCGTGACCCACATCTCGCCCGACCCCCTCCGGAAAAACGGCTGGCAACTGCACACCGAAAGCGAAGATGGGGGTCAGCACATCTACGCCGGTTTTGACAAAGTCATCCTGGCCATTCCGCCCGCCCAGGCGCAGGCTTTGCTTCAGGCTTCGGGCCAAGGCCCACTGGCCGATCCCCTCAAAGAGGTGCGTGTAGACCCTTGCTGGACGCTGATGCTGGCCTACCCCCAGGCCGTTCAACCGGGCCTGATCACCCTCGGCCCGCAATGGAACGCGGCCCGCAGCACGCACCACCGCATCGCCTGGATGGCCCGCGAATCGTCCAAACCCGGGCGCGAGCGCATCGAGCGCTGGACCGTGCAGGCCAGCGCCCCCTGGTCGGCCGAGCATGTGAACGACACGCCCGATCGCATCAAAGGCAAACTCATTAAGGCCTTTGCCGAAATCACCGGCATCCGCGTCACCCCGGACCTGGCCGAGGTGCACCGCTGGCTGTACGCCAAGACCGTCCAACCCCTGGGCGAAAGCCACTTGTGGTTCAAAGACCAGGGCATTGGCCTGTGCGGCGACTGGTGCTTGGGCCACCGGGTCGAAGACGCGTTCGTCTCAGGCTTGGAGCTGGCTTTGGCGGTGCTCAAGAAGCGCTGATCACCCGACGCTGACCCTGCATGTCTGAGGTTTACACAGGCCGGTTTGCGCCCTCGCCAACCGGCCTTTTGCATGACGGCTCGCTGGTGGCCGCGCTGGCCAGTTGGCTGGACGCTCGAACCCACGGCGGCCAGTGGCGGGTGCGCATCGAAGACGTGGACACACCTCGATGCGTGCCCGGGGCAGAGCAGGCCATCTTGCAACAACTGGCGGCCTGTGGCTTGGCACCCGATGGCCCGGTGATGCGGCAAAGCCAAAGGGGCGATGCCTATGCCGCCGCCTTGCAACGCTTGGTTGAAAAAGGCTGGGCCTACCCCTGCGGCTGCACGCGCAAAGAGATTGAATCGGCCCAAGCCGTGGCCAGGCACAGCGCCGCCGTGTACCCCGGCACTTGCCGAGAGGGCCTGAATGGCAAACCCGCCCGCGCTTGGCGGCTGAATGTGCTGGCCGTGCAATCGGCGCTCAGCCTGCCCGACACCACGCACTGGCACGACCGCCGCCTGGGAGCGCAACAGCAAAACGTGTGCGCCGAAGTGGGTGACTTTGTGCTGCGCCGCGCGGACGGCCTGTGGGCCTACCAGCTGGCGGTGGTGGTGGACGACGCTACGCAAGGCATCACGCATGTGGTGCGCGGGCAAGACCTGGCCGACAACACCGCCCGGCAAATCGTGCTGCAGCGCGCTTTGGGGCTGCCCACCCCCCAGTACCTGCACACGCCCCTGGTGCTGGGCGCGGATGGTGAAAAACTCAGCAAACAAAACGGCGCGCTGGCGCTGGACCTGTCTGACCCCTGGGCGGCACTGGGCCAGGCGGCCCAGGTGCTGGGCTTGCCCGCCCAGCCAGCGCAGCACCAGGTTCTGACGCAGGCGCAAGCCGCCTGGACCCGCCAATTCCTGTCGCGCATAAGCTGAAGCTTTAGAGAGCCGGGTCAAGATGGAATGCCTCTGAAATATTGCAGCAACTGACTCCTTTGGAGTTCAAAAGCGAAGAATTCGCCAGAATCTCAACAGGTAAAATCCTTTCTCTGCCAAATTCGGCAGTTCATGACGTGAGCGCTTTGCGCCCGTTGCCACAAGAGCCTTCGGTTCTGCTTGTCCGATTCAACACCCTCACACACCCATGACGCGAGCCCTGCCGCGTGCCAGCCTTTACAGCGCCAGCTTGGTGCGTTTTCTGACCGAAAACGGCCTGCTTGCGCCTGCCCGTCAGGCAGAGGATGTGGGGCAAAAACTGGGCGATTGGCTGGATTTTCGGCAGGCCATTGCCCTGCACGGCGTGCTGCCAACAGACACAGCCAGTGCGGCACCACCCGCCCCCCTGCCGGCCCATGTGCAGCGCATGGCCCCCCTCGCCCCCGGTGCACTGGCCAGGCATGTGGACAAAGTGCGCGCCCAACTGGTCGAGTCCATCACCCAAGGTGCCCCCGCGGGCTCGGGCCTGGCGCGCATCGACATGCCCGCCCCGGAGTTGGACGCGCCAGTGGAGATCAAGACCGCGTTTGCGCCCTACCGCCGCTTTGTGGCCGCCCACCAGCGGCAAATGGACAGCACCCTGCGCAGCTTGCGCGCCCAGTTGCGCCTGCAGCTGAGCCAGCGCGGCGGCGCAGGGCAGCAACTGGCCGCACTCGACGCCACTTTTGAAAACATCCTCGCCGAACGCGAAGCGGCGCTGCTGGCCAAAACGTCGAAGCTGCTGGAAAAGCGCTTTATGCAAGCGCTCAAAACCCACATGCTGCTTCAGGCTCAAGCCCAACCAGCGGCACTGGCCACTGAAACTGCCGATGCCGCCATTGACGCCACGAACAACTTTGACGTCACTGACGGGAATCCAAATGACACCTCCAATGCCGACCCAAGCAGCTGGCTGATGCCCCTTCGCCAAACCCTTCACCAAGCCTTGCTGGCCGAACTCGACACCCGACTACAACCGAGCCTCGGACTGCTCGAAGCCCTCACCTCTTTCGCCACACCCAAACCATGAAACGTTTTTCTTTTTTGATCGCCTTTGGCCTGGGCGCATTGGCCCTGATTTGGGTCGCGGCAGCCGTGGCCAACAGCCACTTTTTGGTGCTGGTCATGACCCTTTTGATTGGTGCCGTTTATGGTTTTGGCGCTTGGGAACTGCGCCAATACCGCGCCACCACGAACGCGCTGAACCAAGGTCTGAACCAAGTCCCCACCGATCTGGCGCAGCTGAATGACTGGCTCGACACCCTGCCTGCGGCCTTGCAAAACCCGGTGCGCCAACGGGTGCAAGACGAGCGCGTGGCCCTGCCCGGCCCGGTGTTCACGCCTTATTTGGTGGGCTTGTTGGTGATGCTGGGCATGCTCGGCACTTTTTTGGGCATGGTGGTCACGCTCAACGGTGCGGTGTTCGCGCTCGAAGGCTCCAACTCCATTGCAGGCGTGCGGGCCGCGTTTTCCGAACCCATCAAAGGCTTGGGCCTGGCCTTTGGCACCTCGGTCGCGGGCGTGGCCACCTCGGCCATGCTGGGCCTGATGAGCAGCCTGGCCCGGCGTGAACGCGCCCTGTCGTCGCAGCAACTCGACACCCTGGCCCACACCCAGCTGCAGCGTTTTTCGCTCGCACACCAGCGCCAGCAAAGTTACCTGGCGCTGGAGCAGCAAGCACAGGCCCTGCCGCAAGTGCTGCAGCAGCTGCAGGCCCTGATGACCCAGATGGCCAGCAGCACCGAGCAGACCCACACGCAACTGCTGGCCAGCCAGCACAGCTTTCAGCACATGGTGCAGCAAGAGGTGCACAGCGCCTACACGGGCCTGGCGCAGTCGGTGGACCAGTCGCTGCGCACCAGCCTGAGCCACAGCCTGCAACTGGCCAGCGATGGCATTCGCCCCGTGGTGCAAGCCACCATGGCGCAGCTGGCCGAACAGGCCCAAAGCCTGAACGACCGCTTGCTGCACAACACCCAACAGCAACTGGGCGAGGTGCACACGCAGCTGACGGCCACCGCCGCCGCGCTGGCCCACACCAGCGCCCAGACGCTCAGCCTGCACGAACAAAGCAGCAGCCGCATGAGCGAGCGCGTGGGCCAGACACTGGAGGCCTTCGGCCACAACTTCGAGCGCAGCGCCCAGGCCTTGGTCGCGCAAGTGGGCAGCGCCCAAACCCAGCAGCACGCCCAGCAAAGCAGCGCCGACCAGCAGCGCCTGGACAGTTGGCAAGCCGCGCTGCACCGCATGGCCGATGCGCTGCACCAGCAGTGGCAAGCCTCGGGCACACACACCCTGACCCAGCAACAAGCCATTTGCGACGCCCTGGCACGCACCGCGCAAGACATCAGCACCCACAGCCAAACCCAGGCCACCCAAACCCTGGCCGAGATCACCCGCTTGCTGGCCAGCAGCGAAGCGCTGGTGCAAACGCGCATCGCCGCCGAGGCGCAGTGGACCGCCCATCACAGCCAGCGCGCCGAAGAACTCTCGGCCCTGTTGCGCCAGGAACTGTCGGCCCTGCGCCAAGCCGAAGACGCGCGCGGCCAGGCCGCCGTGGCCCGCTTGGCCGAACTGCAAAGCACCGTCACAGCCCACCTGAGCACCCTGGGCACCGCCTTGGAAGCGCCCATCACCCGGCTGATCGAAACCGCCTCGCAAGCGCCCAAAGCCGCGGCCGAAGTCATTGGCCAGTTGCGCCAGGAAATCTCAGTCAGCGTGGCACGCGACAACGCCCTGCTCGAAGAGCGCACCCGCATTCTGTGCACGCTCAGCGGCTTGCTGGACGCGATCAACCACGCGTCAACAGAGCAGCGCGGCGTGATCGACGCCCTGCTGGTGAGCAGCCAGGCCTCGCTGGCGCAGACCAGCGAGCAGTTCCAGCAACACGTCGCACTGGAAACCGGCAAGCTGGGCGACATCGCCGCGCAAGTCACGGCCAGCGCGGTGGACGTGGCCAGCTTGGGCGAGAGCCTGGGCTTTGCCGTGCGCGCCTTCAGCCAAACCAACGAGCAACTCATGGCCCAACTGCAGCGCATCGAACAGGCGCTGGGCCAATCGATGACGCGCAGCGACGAGCAACTGGCCTATTACGTGGCGCAGGCCCGCGAGATCATTGACCTGAGCATCGGCAGCCAAAAGGACGTACTCGATGCCCTGCAACGCCGCACCGACCTGTCCCCCGAAGGAGCGGTCTGATGCTGGAACACGACGCCGACGTCGAAGCCACATCGGCCACCTGGATCTCGTTTGCCGACCTTATGACCGGCCTGCTGGGCGCGTTTGTGCTGCTGTTGGTGGGTGTGATGGCGGCGCAACTGGACATGGCCTCGCAGCTGGAGGTGGAGGTGCAAAAGCGCCAGATCGAAGAACAAAAACGCCTCTCGCTCGAAAACGCCTTGGCCATTCCTTTGGCCAGTGGCCGCATCACCCTGAACAACGGCCGCATCGGCATCAGCGGCAAATTGTTGTTCAAACTCAACTCCGACCAGCTCGAGCCCGAAGGCCGCCGGCTGCTCAAAAGCCTGGTACTGCCGCTGCGCAGCTACCTGCAAACGCGTGACGAAATGCTCATGGTCAGCGGCTTCACCGACGACAAGGCGGTCACCAGCCGCAACCGCGAATTTGCGGACAACTGGGAACTCTCGGCCCAGCGGGCCCTCACCGTGACGCGCACCCTGATCGAAGAAGGCATGCCCGCGTCCCTGCTGTTCGCCGCCGCCTTTGGCCAGGAACAAGCCTTGGTGCCCAACACCAGCGAACAAGCCCGCGCACAAAACCGCCGCGTGGAAATGGCCCCGGTGCCCAAGGCCAGCAACGCGGCCACGGCTGCGCCACAGACATCCGGTATGGCCCCGCAAACTGCGCCATGACCCAAGCCACGCCCTGCCCGCCCGAGGCGCTGCCCACACCCGCAGATGCGCTGAACCTGTCGCAGGCCGAAGGGGCCGCTTTGGCCACAGAGGCTGCCCAAAGGGACCCCGTGGGCTGGCACCACATCCAAGTGCTGGCCGAACGCACCCGCACCCAAACAGGCCCGGCGCAAGCACTGCTGCAGGCCAAGCTGCAGTCGGCCCTTGCGCAGTTGCAGGCGCGGCTGGCAGCGCAAAAAAAGCAGCACGCCCCGTCCGCCCACCTGACGCCATCGCCCCTGTCGGTATTGCTGCGGGACATGGCAGCGCCCTCGGCCGAAAGGCCCTTGAGCCCGAGCGGCCATGGACGCATGGACAACCCGCGCGTGGCGCAGTTCCGCCAGCAGTTGGGCAAGATCAGCGTGCAAAAACAAGTCTCCCAAGCCATCGCACAAGCCCCGCAAAACGCCGGGCCTATCAACTCGCACATGCTGGTGCTGCGCTCGCTGGGTCTGATGCGCGACCTCTCGCCCGACTACCTCCACCGCTTCATGGGCTATGTGGACACGCTCTTGTTTTTGGACTCACCAGCGACAGTCAAAGCATCACCCAAAAAGGCCGTGCCCGCGAGCAAGTCAGAACGCTGAGGGCGGCCTGAACCGATCAGGCCAAAACAGCAGACGCCGGAAAGCCGCTGCGCCCCGGAAACTCGGGGGCCAGGGTCCACGCATTGGGCATCTTGACCCACAGGCGCAGCGCTATGTCGGACCTGAAGGCACTACGAAGACCGATCCCATCGCAGGGGCGCGACATACCTCTCGTAGGTCGGGCCTTTACGGTCCGACATTTCATCTTTTTGCGAAGCGACATTTTCAAGCGGCGTTGGCGCATCGAAGATGTCGGACCTGAAGGCACCGACCTACCCATACCGCTACTCACATGCGTTAAACCCGCGGCAAAACCACCCACTGCCCGTCGAGCGCGTGGATGCGGATGCGCTGACCAAAAACATCCTCAATAACCGCGTGCGTGGCCGCGTCGCGCCCTGCGCCGTGGTGTACCACCCGGCCTTCGCACATGACGACGATGTCGTCGGCATGCAGCGCCATGCCAATCTCATGCAGCACGCTGACCACCGTGGTGCCCTGCGCCAAGAGGCAGTGCACCTGCTCGAGCCAGTCCACTTGGTGCGGCGGGTCCAGGTTGGCCAGGGGCTCGTCCATCAGCAGGGTGGGTGCGTTGCCCGCCATGACGCGGGCCAGCAGCACGCGTTGGCGCTCGCCTCCCGACAACTCGCCCAAGCTGCGCTCACGCCATTCCCAGGCCTGTGTGGCCTTGAGCGCAGCCTCCACCATCTGCGCGTCTTGCGCCGATGGCGCAGCCAACCAGCTTTGGTGTGGCATGCGGCCCAGCATGGCCACGTCCCAGACACGCAAGTCCAGCGTGCTGGCTTCGCCCTGCCCCAACCACGACAGCTGCAGCGCCTTTTGCTGGCGTGTGAGCGAAGCCAGCGGCTGGCCCTGCCACAGCACTTGCCCGCTGTGCGGCAGCAAGCCCGCCAGCGCTTTGAGCAAGCTGGTTTTGCCAGCGCCGTTGGGGCCCACCACACAGGTCCAGCGGCCCGCCGCGATCTGAAGGTCAATGCCCTGCAGGACCCTGCGGCCACCCAAGTCGGCGCTCAATTGCCGAGTTTGCAGTGCGGCGCTCATGAGCGCACTCCGGTGTCGGCATCGCGGTACACGCGCCACAGCAAATAGCCGCCGCCCAGCACCGCCGTGAGCACGCCCACGGGCAGCTCTTGCGGCGCCAACAGCACGCGGGCCACCACATCGGCGAGCACCAGCAAGGCCCCGCCCATCAGGGCCGACAACAGCAAGCGCCAAGCGTGGGTGCAGCGCACCAGAGAGCGCACCAAATGCGGCGCGGCCAAGCCGACAAACGCCACCAGACCGATGTGCGCCACCGCCGCCCCCGTGGCCAGCGAAATCACGCCCACCAGCGCCATGCGTGCCTGCGGCAACGGCACACCCAGGCTTTGCGCGGTGGCTTCACCCAAACTGAGCGCATCCAGCACGCGGGCAAAGACCCAGGCCAAGGCCAAGCACAGGGCCAGCACCACCACCATGGTGGCGCAGGCACTCCAGCTGACAAATGCGGTCGAGCCCAGCATGAAGCCCTGCATGGCCTGCAACACCTGCGGCTGCAGCAGCGAGATCAACGACGTGACCGCCCCCAGCACCACACCCACCACCACCCCCGCCAACAACAGGCGCAGCGTTTGCTGCACGCCACGCGCCAACAGCAGGGTGAGCACCACCGCCAGCACCGCGCCCACAAAAGCCGCCCCGGTCAGGCTCAAGCCCAGCCAAGCGTTCATGGCCCAGGCGCTGCCCCCCCACAAGCTCAAATACACCCCCACGCCCAGCGATGCGCCCGAGGCACTGCCCAGCAAATACGGATCGGCCAGCGGGTTGCGAAACAGGCCTTGCGCCACCGCCCCGGCCAGGCCCAGCAAAGCCCCACCCAGCCAGGCGCCCAAGCTGCGCGGCAAACGGATGTCCCACACGATTTGGCGCGACACCGCATCGGCCCCTGCCGACCACCAAGCCTGCCAGCCCTGGCTGCCAGCGGCCGTGCCCAGCACCACCACGGCCAGGCCCAAGGCCAACAGCAGCAGCGCCCAGCGCGGTGCGTGGCTGTTGGCGTTCACCGCTGCGCTCCAGTCTCAGCTTGGGCCGCTGCGCGGTTCAGACAGTCGGCCATCAGCTGCGCGCCCTCGGCCATGCGCGGGCCAGCGCGCACCAGCATGTCTGAATCGCCCTGCTTGAACACGCACAGGCGCTGGCCTTGCATGGCCCGCAAGCGGCTCCAACCCGGGCGCTGCAGCATGCTGGCGCGGCTGCTGTCGCCCGCCATGATCACGTCAGGCCGGGCCTGCACCACCCACTCCGGGTTGACCTGCGGAAACGGCCCCATGGACGCGGGCAGGATGTTGGCCACGCCCATGCGCGTGAGCGTCTCGCCCATGAAGGACGATTCACTCGCGCCATAGGGCGCGGGGCTCACCTCGAAGTAAACCCGCTGCTGCCGCGCAGCCGGGCTGAGCGACTGCACCGCCGCCTGCACGCCCGCCTGAATGCCATGCCACACCCGATCACTGTCGGCCACATGCACATGCAGCGCCTGCGCCACGGTGCTCCACACGCGCTGCGCGTCGGCGTGGTTGCGCGGCTCCAGCCGCAGCACATTCAGGCCCAGCGCCTGCAAGCGGTCGGCACCTCGGGTCGAACCGGCCGCCAACACCAAGTCAGGCTTGAGCGCGACGATGCTTTCGATGTTCGGGTCCAGCCCGCCGCCCACGCGCGGCACCGACTTGACCGACTCGGGCCAGTTGGAATAGCGGTCCAGACCCACCAATTTGTCGCACTGCTTTAAGGCGCACACAGTTTCGGTGAGGGACGGCAGCAAGCTCACAATGCGCTGCGGCGCTTGGACGATCTGCACTTTTTGCTGGCGATCGTCGAGCACGGTGACGGCGTGTGCGGGCTGCAATAATCCGATTGAGAAGAAACAGGCCAACACCCCAACAAACCAGTCGGTCGTCATTCCTGCGCAGGCAGAAATCCAGGTGCTTGTCTTCCAAACGAAGCGCCGACCTGAAGTCAAACGCTCAACCATGCAGCGCTTCCCACTGGCTGAAGATGCGGTGCATCTGCGCCACGCCATCGGTGAGCGCCGCAGGCCCAGGCTGCAAAATGTCGGCCGATTTGATTTCAAAAATCTGCCCGGTGCGCACGGCAGGCACGTCTTGCCAACCGGGCCGCGCCGCAACTTTTTCGGGGCGAAACTTCTTGCCGCACAAAGAGCCGATGACGATGTCGGGCGCGCGCTCCACGATGGTTTGGCCGCTGGCGATGATCCGGTCGCGCCCCATGGATTGCAGCGCCAACTCAGGAAAAATATCGTCCCCGCCCGCAATGCCCATCAACTCAGACACCCAGCGAATGGTGCTCATGTGGGGTTCGTCCCATTCCTCAAAATACACCCGGGGCCGACGCTTGAAACCCGCCGCCTTTTGAGCGATGGCGTCCAGTTCAGCGCGCATGCGCGACAACTGGGCCAAGCCCTGCTCGGCCTGCCCCACCATCGCGGCCACTTGGTAGAGCACCGAAAAAATCTCATCGACACTGCGCTGGTTGAACACCGTGACCTGCACACCGGCCTTGATCAGCAAAGACGCGATATCGGCTTGCAGGTCTGAAAACCCAAAAACACAATCAGGCTTGAGCGCCAGGATTTTGTCGATCTTGGCGGTCAAAAATGCACTGACCTTGGGCTTTTCTTCGCGGGCCCGGCGCGGGCGCACCGTATAGCCCGAGATGCCTACAATGCGCGCCTCCTGCCCCAGCAGGTACAGCCATTCGGTCGTTTCCTCGGTCAGGCAAACGATGCGTTGGGGCAAGAGGTGTTGCATGGGCCGGGTACGTTCAATGCTTCATTTTCCAGCTCAGGCCCAGCGTGGTGGTGCGCGGCAGCTGGTTGTAGCCATAAGCGCTTTGGTAGCGGCTGTCGGTGGCGTTTTCCACGCGGCCATACAGCGTCCAGTCGCGGCTCAGACTGTAGCGGGCGGTCAGGTCCAGCAAGGTGTTGCTGGGCAAGCCAGGCTTGCCTTCCATGTCAGGGCGTGCGCTGGTGTAACGCACACTGCCGCCCAAAGACAACAAGCCCAGCGATTGAGAGACCGACAGCGAAGCCAGTGTTTTGGCCCGGCGCACCAATTGCTGACCTGTGGCCTCGTTCACCGGGTCTTGCAACGACAAGCTGGCGCGCAAATCGGTCATGTGAAAACGACCGTTGTAGCTGGTTTCAAGACCCCTGTTTTTGACGCGACTGACGTTGTTGAACTGAAAACTGCCCATGTCATACAGGAGCAGGTCTTTGGTGAGCGTAGAGAACCAGGTCGAGCGCAAGCGGTGTGGCCCTTGCGCCCACTGCACGCCCAACTCTTGCGTGTTGGCGGTTTCGGGGCGCAGGTTCGGGTTGCCGCTGTAGGGGTCGAACAAATAACCCAGCGGGGGCATGTTGAAGGCTGTGGCGTGGCTGGCAATCAGCTTCCATTGTGGGTTGAGGTTGTAGCCATAGCCCAGGTACACCGAGTCCTTGGCCGACAGACCTTCAACATCGTCGTGCCGCAAATTGAACTGCAGGTTGTGCGATTGAAGCTTGTAAAGCACCCCGCCATACAGCGCATGGGCTTTGCGCTCACGCGACAGGCCAGACACACCATCGGTGGCCATGTCGATGCCTTGGGTCTGGTGATCCAGTCCAGCTGACAAGACCATGGTGGGCAGGTCCCACTGGTGCGTCCACGACACCATGCGTGTGCGGGTGACGGCCTGGGTGGTGAAGGAGTAGCCACCTAAGGTGTCCGTGTCGTTGCGCTCCTTGGCGTCTGTGACATTCAAGCGGCTGGACCACAGTGGCTCCAGGCGACCTGCCCAGTACAGCGTGTGGCTGTCGAGTTGGGTGCGCCCTTGGTGCACGTCGGTCGGCTCGGAAAAACTGCCCGGCACGTCGTAGTCAAAGCGGCCCTTGAAGTGAGTCGAGCGCAGGCCCAACTTGTGCTCGGGACTGAGTTTGTAGGACAGGTTCAGCGCATGGTTGTCATTGCGGTAACCGTCCCCATCGGGGTTGGCATTGAGTGTTTGTGACAGATTGGCCGCGTTGATGCCGTCGGTGCTAAAGCGCCCGACAGACACCGCATAAGCCAATGGACCGGCCGCGCCGTGCGTGCCAGCATGCCAGCGCTGGGTGCCCTGCGAGCCGCGCTCGGCGCTGGCGTAAACCGTGGGCTGCCCTTGGCCTTGCCGCGTGAACACCTGAATCACCCCACCGACCGCGCCGCTGCCATAGATGGCCGAGACGTTGCCGCGCACGATTTCAATCCGGTCCACTTGGTCGAGCATGATGTGCTCCAGGCTCACGGCACCCGTGGTGTCTTGCTTGGTGACGGGCACACCGTCGACCAGCACCAGCACCTGCAAGGATGCCGCGCCGCGCAGAAATGCCGTGGCCTGCCCGCCCCTGCCCCCTGCTTGGGTGAACTGAAAACCCGCCTCACGAGACAACAAGGTGGGCAAGTCCATCACCTGCGACTGCTCAATGGCGTCGCGCCCAAGCACCGTGGTGTGGGGCAGCACGTCGGTCAGGATTTGCTCGGTGCGGCTGGCGGTGACCACGATTTCAGTCCCCGCGGTTTGTGCCAGGGCAGCGCCGCTTGCCATAAACAACAGGGACAGCGCAGGCACGGAAAGTACAGGGGCGCAAAGTGACGGCGCAAAACGGCGCACACGAAGGGAACAGTTTTTCATAAGAAACCAACAAGTCAAACGCCCTCACCGCCTTCCCCGACAGTGCATGGGCTTCACAACCGGTCTTGCGACAGGTCACCTTGTTGGCCGGTATCCGGGCTGACAGAGCGACCTTCATCACCTTCCCAGCCGCCTGTTTCAGGGCGGCCAGTGGTTTCAGATGAAAGCTGGTTTTTGGCGTGAGCAAAAAACCGTCTGCTTACCGTTGCGGGGGCAGCGCAGGTTAGGTGGGCCGTGATGGCTTGTCCCTCCTGCTTCCCGTTGAACTGCGCGCCGTGAACCGGCATCGCGAGCACCAACAACTTTCATTCTAGGCTCAAAACTGCCGTCAAAGCTACAAAATCATTGGGCCCGGTGCTGCACGGCCTACAATAGAGGCCTCCATTTTTCTTGTTTGCCATGGCCTATTCCGACACCATCGATCAAATTGCCGAGCGTGTGGATCACTTGCTGCTGCGCCACGAAGAGCTGCAACGCACCAACGCTTTGCTGACCCAGCAAGTGCAGGCGCTGAGCTTGGAGCGCGACCAACTCAAGTCGCGCCTGGCCGCCGCCAGAGCCCGTGTGGATGCCCTCATTGAACGGCTGCCCACTTCGGCCTCCACCGCTGCCCCCGCATCGCCTGAGGCCTCCACATGAGCAACAAACAAATCGATGTCCAGATCATGGGCCAAAGCTACATTTTGGGTTGCCCAGAAGGCGGCGAAGAGCGCTTGCTGAGCGCGGTGCGCAAGGTGGACGAAGCCATGTGCAAGATCCGCGATGCAGGCAAGATCAAGGCGCGAGACCGCATTGCCGTGCTGGCCGCGCTGAACCTGGCTTTTGAACAAACCGAGGCGCCCCCAGCTACCGAGCAAGGCAGCAATGCCCCTCCTGCTGCCGACGTGCCGCCCGACGCGCAAGCGCGGCTGGCGCAATTGCTGCAGCGCCTGGACCGGGTCATTGAGCAAGACGGCCAGCTGCTGTAAAACACCGGACAGCTGGGTTGAGGCTTGTTCATCAGGTGACAGCACGCGCTGCGGTTTAGCCCCTACAATGGTTTCGTCTGCAGTGCATGCCGGGCTTTATATTTCCTTGAACCAATGCTCTTAGAGCCCGGGCTTGGAACATCGGCTGGTGAGCGTGATCATCTCGCGTCAGATGAACCCAACGCCAGTCTGCCCTCGCCCACCTGAACCCCGGTTCAGGATGCCGGTCCGGTGGCACTTGCAGACACCCTTAACGCCATTTGAATTCATCTAGGAAACAGCATGAGGTGGCTGCGCTTTTCACACCAAGGCCAGGTTGGCATGGGTCAATTGGTGGGTGAAACCATTCATGTTCATCGAGGTTCTCTTTTTGACCATCCGCAACCCACGGGCGAGACCTTGCGTGTGTCGGACGTTGAGATATTGGCGCCCTGCCAACCCACCAAAATTTTGGCGCTTTGGAACAATTTCAAAACGGCTGCAGAAAAAAATGGCTGGAGTGCCCCTTCAGAGCCGCTCTACTTTCTCAAATCGCCCAACTCCTATTCCCACCACCTGCAATCTGTGGTTCGGCCCCATCAGGATGTAGGACGGGTGGTTTACGAAGCCGAGATGGGCATCGTCATAGGTCGACGTGGACGCGACATCCCACTCGCGGAAGCTGCACACTATATTTTTGGCTACACCTGTGTGAACGACGTCACAGCCGTTGAGTTACTGCGCTCAGACACCAGTTTTGAGCAATGGACACGTGCCAAAAATTTCGATGGCTTTACCCCTTTCGGACCTTGGATAGAAACCGATTTGGATTGCACCCAAGCGATCGTGACCGCCAAAGTCAACGGACGAGAGCGCCAAAATTACCCTGTGAGCGACATGTTTTTCTCACCCCAAGAATTGGTCGCCAAACTCTCCAGAGGCATGACTTTGGAGCCTGGCGACATCATTTCTTGTGGCACATCCATCGGGGCCATGCCTTGGCAAAATGATGCCGTTGTCGAAGTGAGCATTGAAGGCATTGGCACCCTCTCCAACACCATGAAAGCGTCAGCATGAGTTTGAACATTGCCATTGTGGGCGCAGGCGCCATTGGGGGTTACCTCGGGGTGAAGTTGGCCTTGTCGGGTTGCAACGTCACCTTCATTGCGCGCGGAGAAAACCTCAAAGCCATTCAAGCCAATGGCATGACGCTCACGCTAGAAGACGGCACCTCTTTGCACGCCCCCCATGTCAAGGCCTGCACCATCGATGAAGCGACGCCTCACGACTATGTTTTCTTGACCATGAAGTCGCACCAGGTCAGCCCCGTGGCCGAGCAAATTGGGCGACTGTGCCATGACCATACGGCGGTTGTGACCCTGCAAAACGGCGTGCCTTGGTGGTACTTTTACAACTTGGCGGGCGAGTACCAAAACCGCCAATTGACTTCCATTGACCCCGGAGGCGCTCAATGGCAGCACATCGGCCCAGAGCGGGTGATTGGCGCGGTGGTGTACCCCGCCGCTGAATTGGTCGCGCCTGGTGTGGTCAAACTCATTGAAGGCAATCGCTTTACTTTGGGCGAGCCCAGTGGCGAAAAATCTGAACGCGTGACCGCATTGGCGCAGGCCATGATTGCCGCAGGTTTCAAGACGCCTGTGTCGACGGATATTCGCAGTGAGTTGTGGGTGAAACTTTGGGGCAACCTCACTTTCAACCCGGTGTCTGCCTTGACGCACGCCACGCTCGAAGACATTTGCAATTTTGACCTCACCCGCAATTTGGCAGCCCGCATGATGGCAGAAGCCCAAACTGTGGGTGAAAAACTGGGCGTTCAATTCAAGATCAGCATCGACAAACGGATTGCGGGCGCCCAAGCTGTTGGTGCTCACAAAACTTCCATGCTGCAAGACATTGAGCATGGCAAAGCATTGGAATTAGAGGCGCTTTTAGGCAGCGTGATTGAGCTGGGCAAAATTTGCAATATGCCCACCCCCACACTCGACTCGGTTTACGCCTTGACGCGCTTGCTCGAGCAAAGTGTTTTAAGCAAAGGCAAGGGCCTTAGCCTCGACTGAGTTTTTTGAACCACCCCAGCAGGGGCCAAGCCAACATGATGAGTGCCAGGACAGTGATCGAGCCGGCCAAAGGCGTGCTGACAAATATGTCCAAACTGCCTTTGGAAATCAGCATGGACTGTCTAAAGCTGGTTTCAGCCATGTCTCCGAGCACCAAAGCCAAGACCAAGGGCGCCAGAGGGTACTTGAGCTTTTTGAAGGCGTAGCCCATCAAGCCAAAGACCAACATCAAGACGACATCGAGCATGCTGTTGTGAACCGTGTAGGCCCCCACGGCACAGATCACCACAATGACTGGCGCAATGATCGAAAAAGGAATTCTTAAGATCGCCGCCCACCAAGGTACGGTGGTCAACACCACAATCAAGCCCACAATGTTGCCCAAATACATGGAGGCAATCAGACCCCAAACAAAATCTTTTTGCTCGGTGAACAACAAGGGGCCGGGTTGCAGTCCCCAGATCAAGAGTCCGCCCAACAAAACGGCCGCCGTGGGTGAGCCAGGAATTCCCAGTGTGAGCATGGGCAACAAAGCACTAGTGCCTGCGGCATGGGCGGCAGTTTCGGGTGCAATCACACCCTCAATGGCGCCCTTGCCAAAGTTTTCAGGATGCTTCGACATCCGTTTGGCTGTACCGTAACTCATGAACGAAGCAGGTGTTGCGCCCCCTGGGGTCACGCCCATCCAGCAGCCGATCAAACAAGCGCGCAAGGAAGTCGCCCAGTACTTGGGCAGTTCCTTCCAAGTGTCAAGGACATCTCTGAGGGTGATGCGACCCTTCTGTCCTTTGAACGCAAGGCCTTCCTCCATGGTGAGCAAAATTTCACCAATACCAAAAAGGCCAATGACCGCGATCAAAAAGTCAAAGCCTTTGAGCAAACTTTCTTGGCCATAGGTCATGCGCAAGGTGCCGGTCACGCTGTCCAAGCCCACGGCAGCCAAAGCAAAACCCAACATCATGGCCAACATGGTTTTGACAGGGGGTTCTTTGCTCATGCCAATGAAGCTTGCAAAAGTCAACAACTGAACGGCAAAGAATTCAGGCGGTCCAAAGTTAAGCGCAAACTTAGCGACCACGGGCGCCAAAAATGTCACCATGAGAACAGCCACCAAGGCCCCCACAAATGACGACGTGAAAGCCGCGGTTAAAGCCTGAGCGGCCTTGCCCTTTTGGGCCATGGGATAGCCATCAAAGGTGGTGGCCACAGACCATGGCTCTCCCGGAATGTTGAACAGGATGGAAGTAATGGCCCCGCCAAACAATGCCCCCCAATAAATGCAAGACAGCATGATGATGGCGGACGTGGGTGACATTCCAAATGTCAGAGGCAGCAAAATAGCCACGCCATTGGCGCCACCTAAACCTGGCAAAACACCAATTAACACGCCCAACAAAATACCAATCAGCATGAAGCCAATGTTCGGCAGTGTCAGCGCAACGGCAAAGCCATGAAACAGATTGTTAAGTTCATCCATGATCAATAGCCCAACCAAGTTTCAATAAAGCCTTTGGGCAAAGGCAAATTGAACCAAACTTCAAACAAGGCAAACAATGCCGCGCTGATACCGAAGCCGACGGCTATGGATTTGACGACACTGTATTTGCCCTGCCAGACCATAAAGGCTGCTACGAAAGTCAGTGAGGCCAAATAAATTCCCAACACAAAGATGGCGGCTGTGAAAACCGCAGACGGGATGAGCATCAGCAACATCAAATTGAATTCATGCTTTTCAGCAAATACTTCTTGGCCATCGTCCTGCTTCCAAGTCAGCAGGGTTTGCAAAATAACCCAAGCCGCGCCGCCCAACAAAAGGCAACCAATGTAAAAAGGAAAGTACCCAGGCTCTGGGCCATCATTGCCCCATGCATTCCCTACGCGAATACTGTCTGTGATGACCAACAAGCTCACACCCATAAAGCATGCCGCCACCAACAACTCCATCCACCGCATTTGCAGGTGTGAACCGGATTTCATGATGAGGTCCTTGAGGGTTTTTATTTGGCCAGGAAGCCAGCTTCACGCATGAGACGGAAATGCTCCACCTCTGCTTTCAGCAACCAATCTTGAAACTGCTGTCCCATCATGAAGGTTTCTTTGAAAGCGCCGGTCTCCATGAATTCTTTCCACTCAGGCAGTTGGCGTACTTTTTGGAACACATCGGTGAAATAAGTCACTTGTGCTGGCGTGGCCTTGGGCGGCATGAAAATGCCGCGCAACATCAAATACTCCACATCGAGGCCTTGTGATTTGCAGGTGGGAATGTCTTTCCACGACTGTGTGGGGGTGATTTTTTTGGGATATGGCATGACCTGAGAATCAAACACACACAGTGCTCTCAAAGTGCCGCCCTTCCAATGGGCCACCGCTTCAATGGGGTTGTTCACCGTGGTGTCCACGTGCTTTCCCACCAATTGAACCGCCACATCACCACCGCCTTTGAAAGGGATGTAGATCATTTTTTTGTCGGTGGCTTTTTCAATGGCCACAGTGATGATCTGATCCTCTTGCTTCGAGCCGGTTCCACCCATTTTGAATTTGCCAGTTTCAGCTTGTTTAATGGCCTTGGTGAGGTCGCCCACCGATTTATAAGGTGACTCGGCATTGACCCAAAGCACGAACTCGTCCAAAGCCAACATGGCCACAGGTGTCAGGTCCTTCCAATTGAAGGGCACGCCCGTTGCCAACGGTGTGGTGAATAAATTGGACAGCGTGATGATGATTTTGTGGCCATCCGGACGAGCGCCTTTGGCATCCAAAAATCCTTCTGCACCGGCCCCCCCCGACTTGTTGACCACCACCAAAGGTTGGGCCATCAGTTTGTGCTTGCTGATGACACCTTGAAGAAACCGTGCCATTTGATCAGCACCACCGCCTGTGCCAGCGGGCACGATGAATTCAACACTTTTGGTGGGCTCCCATTTGGCCTGTGCAAAGGTGTTCGAGCACAAGAGGCCGCCAGCAACCAAGGCGGCAGTTTTAAGGAAGATCGACAGGTGGGTTTTCAAAATATACTCCTTGGTAAGTAATTTAACTCTGAAGTATCCTAATAGAATGCTTGGCAACTTGTCGAGTAGAAATTACCCTTAATCAAAATTTTTCATCCTGCACCCATGAAAACCCTAATCGATCTTTTGGCTTTTGGTCATGACCAGTCAGTTTGCTTAACGGCCGCCAACAGTGCGCCTCTCAGCTATTCAGCATTAAGGCAACTGAACCACTATGTTCAAAAAGAATTGAACCAAGTTGGCATTGGCAGGAACGATCGGGTGGCGCTCGTTTTGCCCAACAGCGCAGAAATGGCGGCCAGTTTTGTGACTGTGGCTTGCTGCTGTACGTCAGCGCCCTTGAACCCCAGCTACCGTGCCGATGAATTCGAGTTTTACCTGAATGACTTGAACGCCAAAGCCTTGGTCGTTGAAAAAGGTTCGAGCAGTCCTGCCGTGGCCGTGGCCGCCAAAATGGGCATCGCACTCATTGAACTCGAACCCACACCCAGCATGGGCGCAGGCTCTTTCACGCTGAACATGAACGGCCTCTCGCCCAAGGCGGCGCAGCATCCTGGTCCAGCACAGCCTGACGACGTGGCCTTGGTCCTTCACACATCGGGCACCACATCGCGCCCCAAAATTGTTCCGCTGACGCACCGCAACGTGAGTGCTTCAGCGCAAAACATTGCCCACAGCACGCGCTTTACCAGTTCTGATCGCGGCTTGAATGTCATGCCGCTCTTTCACATTCACGGTCTGATTGCCGGCATCTTGGCGCCTCTGTCTCAAGGTGGAGAAGTCTTTTGCACCAGTGGCTTCAATGCCTTGAAGTTCTTCGGCCAAATGGACGAAGTCAAGCCCACTTGGTACACCGCTGTGCCCACCATGCACCAGGCTATTTTGTCCAGGTCAACCAACAACAAAGAAGTCATCGCCAGGGTGCCACTTCGATTCATTCGCTCGTCATCTTCTTCGTTACCGCCGCAGGTTTTGGCAGAACTCGAAGCCACCTTCAAGGCACCTGTGATCGAAGCTTATGGCATGACCGAAGCGGCTCACCAAATGGCTTGCAATCCGCTGCCGCCTGGCCAAAGAAAACCTGGCACTGTCGGTTTGGCCGCAGGCCCCGAGATTGCCATCATGAGTGCAGAGGGTGAGTTATTGCCAGCAGGGAGCACAGGCGAAATTGTGATCCGCGGCAGCAACGTCACGCCTGGCTACGAGAACAACGACAAAGCCAACGCGGAGGCCTTCACGAATGGATGGTTCAGAACGGGTGACCAAGGCATCTTGGATGCAGAGGGTTATGTCAGCATCACAGGCAGGCTCAAAGAAATCATCAACCGCGGCGGAGAAAAAATCAGCCCACGCGAAGTCGATGAAGTCTTGATGGACCATCCTGCAGTCGCACAGGTGGTTTGCTTTGGCATCCCCCATGACAAATTGGGCGAGGAAGTGGGCGCTGCCGTGGTCTTGCGCGAGGGCATGACGGCCACTGAAAAAGAACTGCGCGAATACACAGCGACACGGTTGGCTGATTTCAAAGTGCCGCGCAAGGTTTTGCTGATGGATGAAATTCCCAAAGGGGCTACCGGTAAATTGCAACGCATTGGCATGGCGCAAAAGCTCGGATTGGCCTAAGCCCCATGGAAGCTCAAATCTTTTTGGAACTGGCCCTGACTGGCACCGTTGCGGGGTTCATGGCCGGGTTGTTGGGTTTGGGCGGTGGCTTGATGATGGTTCCCGTGTTGAGTTTTTTACTCGGCAACATGGGCGTAGGAGAGGACCTGTCCATCAAAATGGCGATTGTGACGTCCATGTCGACCATTTTGTTCACATCGGTCTCTAGCGTAAGAACCCACCAAAAATTGGGCGCTGTGCGTTGGGACTTGGTCAAAGGTTTAGCACCCGGCATTGTGCTTGGCAGTGCCATGGCCAGCCTCTGGATTTTTGTGGCTGTTAAAGGCAGCACATTGGCCATTTTGTTTGGCCTGTTTGTATCTTTTTCTGCCTTTCAAATGTTCTTGGATAAAAAACCCAAGCCATCGCGTCAAATGCCGGGTTTCGCAGGTCAATTGGGCATGGGGGGTCTGATCGGCTTGCTGTCTGGCTTGGTCGGGGCTGGGGGTGCTTTCGTGAGTGTGCCTTTGATGACCTGGTGCAACGTGGCCATACACAACGCCATCGGCACCAGCGCTGCCTTGGGATTCCCTATTGCACTGGCGAATGTCACCGGCTTTGTCATCAGCGGTATGAAACTGGAGAACCTGCCCGCCTGGTCACTTGGCTACATCTGGTTGCCTGGCATGGTGGTCATTGCCTGTTTCAGCGTTGTGACGGCGCCTTTCGGTGCCAGAGCGGCGCATCGACTGCCTGTGAAGAAACTGAAAAGGGTGTTTTCTTTCTTCCTGGTGTTTCTTGCGGCCTACATGTTCAACAAAGGCATGGGTGCTGCGTGACGGGCTGGGTTCAACCCAGCATTCGTTTCGTTAATTGATGCACCACGGCGCCTGGTCATGCACCAGCCCCATCCACAAGGCCCAGGCCGACACGGACGCCAAGGCCAAACCCGCCACACGCATGCCCCAGGCCCCGTCGCCCAGGGTCTGCATGCGCAAAAACAGCCAAGGCCCGGCCCACAGGCTGATGCTGCTGCCCAAGGCAAACAAGGCCATGGTGACTGCGCCATCCAAAGGCTGGCTGGTCAAGGCCGCCACCATCAAGGCCGAATACAGCAAACCACAGGGCATTAAGGCCCATAGCCCGCCCACCATCCAGGGTGCGGCGCGTCCCCAGCGGTTGTTGAAAGCCCGCACACGCGTCCACAAACGGCGCGCTGCGGCATCGAGCCACATGGGTTGCCGCGCCTGCAGCATGAGCAGCAAGCCCAGCACCAAGGCCGTCAGGTGCAACAAGGTCCAGACTGGACGAATGGCTGCCGACTGCGTGGTCAACCAACCCAGGCCCTGCACACTGGCCGCGGCCACGGCACCCAGCAGCGAGTAGCCCGCCAAGCGCCCCAACTGAAAAGCCAGCAAAGCCTGGCCACGGCGCTCACCCGCCGCCTGACCCAGCCCCGCACAGGCCGCGCCGCACATGGCCACGCAGTGGGGGCCTCCCAGCACCCCCATCATCAAGGCCGTGATGGCCAAAGAACTTTGCATGATGTGTCCGCTTGAATGTCAAGGGCTGCATTGTCGGCGATGGGGGCCGACCTCGATGCAGACCGCCCCCGATGCGGCCCAACCCATGTGCGCAGGCATCAAATGATTTTGGAAAACCGAGAGCGGTTGCGGTCAGCCTGCACATAGCGGTCAAACACCATGGCCACGCCGCGCACAAAGAACCAGCCCATGGCCGTGACCTGAATGCCGCTCTCGCTCAACTGCACCAGGCCTTGCGCCTGCATCTCTTCAAGCTGGATCAGCTCTTGGGCAAACAGGGTCTTGAAGTCGACCAGCCAGGCCAGGTTGATGGATTCGTATTGCAACTGCCCTTGGCACATGAGCGCCATGATGACCGAGCGGCGGATCAGGTCGTCGCGCGTCAGCGCCAAGCCGCGCACCACCGGCAAATGGCCTTGGTCAAGCAGATCGACGTACGCCTCCATCGTCTTGGCGTTCTGGCTGTAGGTCGAGCCAATGCGGCCAATTGAGGACACGCCCAGGGCAATCAGGTCGCAATCGGCATGCGTGCTGTAGCCCTGGAAGTTGCGGTGCAAACGCCCCTGCCGCTTGGCCACGGCCAAAGCGTCATCGGGCAAGGCAAAGTGGTCCATGCCGATATACACATAGCCCGCATCGGTCAGGGCGTCGAGCGAGCGCGAAAGCATGGCCACCTTGGCCGCCCCAACTGGCAGATCTTCCGCATGAATGCGCCGCTGCGGCTTGAAGCGTTCGGGCAAATGCGCATAGGCATACAGGGCAATGCGGTCCGGGCGCAGGCGGTTGACTTGCGCCAAGGTGCGGTCAAAAGATTCCGGCGTTTGCAGGGGCAAGCCATAAATCAAGTCGACGTTGACCGACTCAAAACCCAGACGTCGGGACGCCTCGACCAACGCAAACACCTGGTCCGCAGGCTGGATGCGGTGCACGGCTTTCTGCACCGCAGGGTCAAAGTCCTGCACACCAAAACTCAGGCGGTTGAACCCCAATTCGGCCAGCACCGCCAGCCGCTGCTCGTCGACGGTGCGGGGATCCACTTCTACAGAATATTCACCACCCGGTACGAATTTGAAGTGCTCACGCAGCATGGCCATGAGTTGCCCTAACTCCTCGTCGCTCATGAAGGTGGGCGTGCCGCCGCCCAGATGCAACTGGCTGACGGCTTGACCGCGCCCCAAATGCTGGGTGTGCAACTCAACCTCTTTGCCCAGGTAGAGCAAATATTCCGCAGCCCTCTCTTTGTGTTGGGTGATGATTTTGTTGCAAGCGCAGTAATAGCACAGTGATTCGCAAAACGGGATGTGCACGTACAGCGACAGCGGTGGCTGCTTGCCCACTGTGCCCGATTGGCGCTGCTGCAGCGCTTGCACGTAATCGGCCTCACCAAAGGCTTCGACAAAACGGTCAGCTGTGGGGTAGGAGGTGTAGCGCGGGCCGGGCACGTCAAAGCGTGTCAGCAATTGCGGCGTGATGACGGACATGTGTCTGCCCCTTCATTCGGGTGTGTTCAAAACGACACCTCACTTTGCCCGTTCGCATCTGCCTCTTTGTTGACCCAGATCAAACCTTATACGGGTTTTCATGTAATTGGAATGATTGCAGGGTATACCCTCAAATTTAGCGGATGATTCGGTATAAGCTCAAGTCTTGATCCAAGGCAAATCCATTGCGCCACCAAGAGATAAACCATGAATCCCCAAGCCATCAAAGTCGCCTGCTCCAATTGCAACTTGCGCGAGTTGTGCATGCCCGTGGGCCTGAGCGACCAGGACCTGAATCGGCTCGACGATCTGGTGGCCGTGCGCCGCAAGGTCAAGCGGGGCGACACCTTGTTCACCAATGGCGAAAAGTTCACTTCGCTGTACGCCATCCGCACCGGTTTCTTCAAGACCTGCCTGGCCACCGAAGACGGGCGCGACCAGGTCACGGGCTTTCAGATGGCGGGCGAGATCATTGGCCTGGATGGCATCGTGAACGACCAGCACAGCTGCGACGCGGTGGCGCTGGAAGACGCCGAGGTGTGTGTCTTGCCCTTTGACCGGATTGAGGAAATCTCGCGCGAAATCACCGCTTTGCAACACCATGTGCACAAGATCATGAGCCGCGAAATTGTGCGCGAGCACGGTGTGATGCTGCTGCTGGGCAGCATGCGCGCCGAAGAGCGCTTGGCCGCCTTTTTGCTAAACCTGGTGCAGCGCCTGAATGCGCGTGGATTTTCCCAATCAGAGCTGGTCTTGCGCATGACGCGTGAAGAGATCGGCAGCTACTTGGGCCTCAAGCTGGAGACCGTCAGCCGCACTTTCTCCAAGTTCGTCGAGGATGGCACTCTGGAAGTCAAGCAACGCCATGTGCGCATCATGGACAAAGAAAGCTTGCAGCGGCTGGTCAACAACACCTCCCATTGCCACTGACTCCTGGGCTCCAGCACTGCACCGGCTGCGCGTAACGCGCCTTCTTTCGGCATCAAGGTTTGGTGGGCTCAGCAGCCGGCGCTTGCAGTGCCGCGGGCAACTCGCCCGTGGCTGCATGGTTGCGCCCTTGCATGGCGGGCACATGGGTGATGCCCTGGCGCTCTTGCATGGCGGTGCGCGGCGTATCTTGAATCACCGGGTCTGGGTTGGTGATCGCAATGTAAAGCGTGGTGAATCCGGCCACCACCACCACGGCGGGGCCGCCAAAAACCATCCACACCAAGCCAAAACGCCACCAGGGTTGCCCCTCTTTGCGCGCATTGAGAACGTTGTCCATCATGGTTGTCTTTCAAAAATGGGGGCACTCAGCGAGGGACCAGAAACACGGTTTTTTCGCTCAGTCGGCCGACCGATTGGCCATCAGGCGAATGGGACTCGATGCGGAAATGGATCGGGTGTGAGCCAGCAGGCGCAGCGTCATACGGCACTTGCAAACGCACGGACACCCAACGCGACTCGGTGGCACCCACCTCCACCAGCGGCTCGGTGGCCAGGCTCAGGCCCGGCAAGCCATCGACTTGCAATTGTAAGCTCAAGGTCTGCTCAGCGGCATTCATGATTTGCAATCTGTACACGTTTTCAATCTTGCCGCCCGTCACGATGCGGGCCATGGTGGCGCGGTCGCGCACGATGTCCACCTTGAACGGTTCGCGCAGCCACAAAGACACGCCAACGCCAATGATGATGGCCCACAGCACAGCGGTGTAGACCCACACCCGAGGGCGGAAAATGCGCCGCAGCGTTTGCGCCCAGCTCCAGCCTTTTTCCATGGCGTTTTGCGTGGAGAACTTGATCAAGCCCCGCTCGTAGCCCACCTTGTCCATCACGTTGTCGCACACGTCCACACAGGCCCCGCAGCCAATGCACTCGTACTGCAAGCCTTGGCGGATGTCGATGCCGGTGGGGCAGACCTGCACACACAAGGTGCAGTCCACACAAGCGCCCAGCCCCAGGGATTTGGGGTCTGATTTTTTGGAGCGGGCACCCCGTGGCTCACCACGCGCTTCGTCGTAGGTGACGATCAAGGTGTCCTTGTCGAACATGGCGCTCTGAAAACGCGCATACGGGCACATGTATTTGCACACTTGCTCGCGCATGAAGCCCGCATTGCCGTAAGTGGCCAAGCTGTAAAACAGAATCCAGAAAATTTCCCAGGGGCCAAAACCCAGCGACAAGATGGATGCCGTCAACTCGCGAATCGGCGTGAAGTAGCCGACAAAGCTGAAACCGGTCCAGAGCGACAACACGATCCAAGCCAGTTGCTTGCCGGTTTTGCGCCAAGCCTTGTTGATGCTCAAAGGCGCGGCATCCAGTCGCATGCGTGCGGAACGGTCGCCTTCAAACTGGCGCTCGATCCACAAGAAAATTTCGGTGTACACCGTTTGCGGGCAAGCAAAGCCGCACCACAAGCGCCCAGCGACTGCCGTGAACAAAAACAGTGACAGCGCCGAGATGACCAGCAAAGCCGTCAGGTAAATGAAGTCCTGTGGGTACAACACCAGGCCGAAGATGTAGAAACGGCGAGCGCCCAGGTCGAACAGCACCGCCTGGCGCTGCCCCCACTCCAGCCAAGACAGGCCGTAGAAAACCAGCTGCGTGATCACCACCATCAGCCAACGCCATTGGGCGAACACGCCCTGAACACTGCGGGGGTAGATTTTTTGGTGTGCCTGGTACAGCGGCACCAATTCCACATCGCCCTCAGCGGGCACAGGGGTAATCGGAATCAAGCTGCGAGAGGGGCGATCTTCAGGGGCAGACAAAATACAGACCTTGGTTCAAATGCTGCACCAGGTCCAGCCTGATGCAGGGGGTTCAGATCACTTGGCCGGGCTCGCTTGTGCGCTGGCCACAGCGTTGTTGGACAAGCCCCAGACGTAGGATGCCAAGACATGGATCTGGCCTTCCGTCAACTTGGCAGCCTGTGCAGGCATCTGGTTGACCTTGCCGTTGTTGATCGTGTTCACGATGGCGTTTTCACCCCAGCCGTGCAACCAGATGTCGTCCGTCAGGTTGGGGGCACCCATGGCGTGGTTGCCCTTGCCGTCTATGCCGTGGCAGGCCGCGCAAGCACCAAACTTGGACTTGCCCAGCTGTGCGCGCAGCGAGTCGTGCGGACTGCCCGACATGCTCAGCACATAGTGCGCCACGTTGCGCACGTCATCGGGCGTACCCACTGCGGCGGCCATGGGCGGCATGTTGCCGATGCGCCCTTGCACCAAGCTCGCTTTGATCGCATCGGGCGTGCCGCCATACAGCCAATCGGCATCGGCCAAGTTGGGGAAGCCTTTGCTGCCGCGTGCGTCAGAGCCGTGGCACTGGGCGCAGTTGTTCATGAAAAGGCGGTCGCCAATGGCCAGGGCCTGCGGGTCCTTGGACACCTGCTCAGGCGGCATGCCCGAAAACTTGGCATACAGCGGGGCCACTTCGGCATTGCCTTTGGCCACTTCGGCCTCGTACTGACCGGCCGATGACCAGCCAAATTTGCCGGCAAAATTGCCTGCGCCCGGGTACATGGCGAGGTAAACAAAAGCAAAAATGATGGTGATGATGAACAAGCCCACCCACCAGCGTGGCAGCGGGTTGTTCATCTCGCGCAGATCACCGTCCCAGACGTGGCCGGTGGTGTTGTCGTTGGCCGTCATGGCCTTGGCCTTGCCGCTGAACCACAGCAAAGCCAAGCAGGCGATGATGCTGACCAGCGTGATGCCGGCCACGTACAAGTGCCAGAAATTGCTGATGAAGTCACTCATGGAGATTCCTTGGTATTGTTTTAAGTGCAGGAGGACGGCTCAGTCGTCCTGACGAAACGGCAGTTGCGCTGCCTCGTCAAAATCGGTCTGGTTGCGGCGCGACCAAGCCCACACCACGATGCCGATGAAACAGCAAAAGGCGAGCAAGGTGACGATGGATCGCAGGGTGTTGATGTCCATGACCATTCCTTATTTGCGGTGGGTGCCCAGCACCTGCAGGTAGGCGATGACGGCGTCCAGCTCGGTTTTGCCCTTGACTTCTTCCGGTGCCTTGGCGATTTCTTCGTCGCTGTAAGGGGCACCCAAGGTGCGCAAGCCGTTCATGTGGGCCTGGATGGAGGCCGCGTTTGCGGATGATTTCTCCAGCCAAGGGTACGCGGGCATGTTGGACTCGGGCACCAGATCACGCGGGTTAGTCAAATGAATGCGGTGCCAGTCGTCGCTGTAACGACCGCCCACGCGAGCCAAATCGGGCCCCGTGCGCTTGCTGCCCCACTGGAAGGGGCGGTCGTAGACGAATTCACCGGCAAGCGAGTAAGAGCCGTAGCGAAGTGTCTCGGCACGGAAGGGACGGATCATCTGCGAGTGGCAGTTGTAGCAGCCTTCGCGCACGTAAATATCACGCCCCACCACTTGCATCGCGGTGTAGGGCTTGAGGCCCGGCACCGGCTCGGTGGTGGACTTCTGGAAGAACAAGGGCACGATTTCAACCATGCCGCCGACCAGCAACACCACCAGGATCAGCACGATCATCAGGAAGTTGTTGGTCTCGACCTTCTCGTGCGAAAGACCGCCTGTTTTTGGGGTTTCAGCCATGTTGTATTTCTCCTCAGGCGAGTGCGGGGGCGAGTGTGGGGGCGAGTGTGGGGATGCGGACTTCAACCGAACGACCTTGGGTCACGGTCTTGATGGTGTTCCAGAGCATGATGACCATGCCCGTCAGGTACAGCAAACCACCGATCAAACGCAACACGTAGAACGGGTAAGTGGCTTTGACCGATTCCACAAAGGTGTAGGTCAGGGTGCCGTCGGTGTTGATGGCGCGCCACATCAGGCCCTGCATGACCCCGGCAATCCACATGGCGGCGATGTAGATCACGATGCCGATGGTGGCGGTCCAGAAATGGATCTCAATGGCTTTGACGCTGTACATCTGCTTTTGGCCAAACAGGCGGGGAATCAGGTAGTACATCGAGCCCATGGTCACCAGGCCCACCCAACCCAAAGCACCCGAGTGCACATGGCCCACGGTCCAGTCGGTGTAGTGGCTCAGGGCGTTGACAGTCTTGATGGACATCATCGGACCTTCGAAGGTCGACATGCCGTAGAAAGACAAGGACACGATCAAAAAGCGCAGGATCGGGTCGTCGCGCAGTTTGTGCCAGGCACCCGACAAAGTCATGATGCCGTTGATCATGCCGCCCCAACTGGGGGCCAACAAAATCAGCGAGAACACCATGCCCACAGACTGTGTCCAGTCAGGCAAGGCGGTGTAGTGCAGGTGGTGGGGGCCAGCCCACATGTACGTGAAAATCAGCGCCCAAAAGTGCACGATCGACAGGCGGTACGAGTAAACGGGTCGCTCGGCCTGTTTGGGGATGAAGTAATACATCATGCCCAGAAAACCTGCCGTCAAAAAGAAGCCCACCGCATTGTGGCCGTACCACCACTGCACCATCGCGTCCTGCACACCCGCATAGGCCGAGTAGGACTTCATCAAGCCCACAGGCAAGGCCGCAGCGTTGACGATGTGCAGCAAGGCCACCGCGATGATGAACGCAGCAAAGAACCAGTTGGCCACATAAATGTGACGCACCTTGCGGGTGCCCACGGTGCCAAAGAACACCACCGCAAAGGCCACCCAGACCAGCGCGATCAAGATGTCGATGGGCCACTCGAGTTCGGCGTATTCCTTGCCTTGGGTGAAACCCAAGGGCAAGGAAATGGCGGCCAGCACGATGACCAATTGCCAACCCCAAAACGTGAAAGCGGCCAGTTTGTCGTTGAACAAGCGCACATTGCAGGTGCGCTGCACCACGTAATAAGCGGCAGCGAACAAGCCGCAACCCCCGAACGCAAAAATCACCGCGTTGGTGTGCAATGGGCGCAAGCGGCCATAGCTGAGCCAAGAAATGCCGAAGTTGAGCTCCGGCCACGCCAGTTGGGCCGCGATGATCACGCCCACCAGCATGCCCACCACACCCCAGACCACCGTCATGATGGCAAATTGTCTGACCACTTTGTCGTTGTAAGACGTCGCCTGCATATTGGCAAATTTCATGTTTACCTCTTGTTTTTAAATCTTCAAACCGAGTGTGCACGGGCGCACATTGCAAGGACTTGATCAAAATCAATCGTCACGCAAAATTCGCTCGCCTTCGGACTCGATGTCTTCGAACTGACCTCGGTCAATCGCCCACCACAGCCCAGCCAGGATGAAAAACACCAAGGCCACAGACAGTGGGATCAGCAAATACAAGATGTCCATGCTGTTTTCTCAAACGGATTGAAGGACCAGCGCCTGCTGCTGCAGCGAATCAGGCAAGGCCTGAGACAGGCGCAAGGCATTGAGAACCACCAGCAAAGAGCTGAGCGCCATGCCCAGGCCAGCGGCCCAGGCGGGCAGCCAGCCCATCAGGGCCAGTGGCACACAAGTGGCGTTGTAGGCCGCCGACCACCACAGGTTTTGCCGCACGATGCGCATGGTTTGACGGCTGCGCTGCAAGGTGCTGACCAACACAGCGAGTTGCCCGCCCATCAGCACGAAATCGGATTGGGCCTGCGCCAGCGGCACCGCCTGGCCCAACGCAAAAGACACATCGGCCCCGGCCAGCACCGGGCCGTCGTTCAGGCCGTCGCCCACCATGGCCACTTTGTGACCCTGAGCCTGCAAAGCCTGCAGCGCTTGCAATTTGTGCTGGGGGCTGCAGCCGCCTTGCGCATCGGCAATGCCCACGGCCTGGGCCACCTGGGCCACTGCAGCAGGGCCGTCGCCGGACAAGACCTTCAGGCTCAAACCCATTTGCGCCAAGGCCTGCACCACACCCGAGGCCTCGGGGCGCACTTGCTCGGCCAACTCAAAGCTGGCCAGCCAGCCTGACGCATCGGCCAGGCTGACCTGCAGGTGGTGCCCGGCGCGTGAAGGCGCTGCGCAAAAAGCGGCCGAGCCCAAACGCAAGGCTTGGGGCTCTTGGCCTGACTGCGTCAAAACGCCTTGCACCCCCTGCCCTGCCAGCTCGTTCACGTCGTGCGCAGTCAATGCTTCAAGCGCGTCCAAACGTCCAGCGGCTTCGGCGCGACGCCGGGCCTCGGACCACAAGGCGCGCGAGACCGGGTGCAGTGAATGCCGTGCCAGGCTGCCTGCCCAGTCCAGGGCCTGGGAATGGCTCACACCGTCGCGGGTATGAATATGGGCCACTTCGAAGGCATCGCGTGTCAGGGTGCCGGTCTTGTCAAAAATCACGGTGTCAATGAGGGCCAGGTTTTGCAGGGCACTCAGGCGCCGCACCAGCACGCCGCTGCGCGCCAAGGCCCCGGCCGTGGCCAACATGGCGGCAGGCGTGGCCAGCGACAAAGCGCAAGGACAGGTCACGATCAGCATGGCGACCGCCACCATCACCGCGTGCGCGGGGTCGGTCGGCCACCCATAAATGGCCGAGGCCAACGAGGTCAACATCACCACCACCAAAAAGGGCTTGGCCCAGCGGTCCACCAGCAGCGCCATGGCGGGTTTGGAGACCGAGGCGCTTTCCATCAGCGTCACAATTTGCGCATAGCGGGTGGCCGCGCCAATTTGCTCGATCTGCACCTGCAGCGTGCCGCTCAGGTTGTGGCTGCCCGCAATCACGCGGTCACCTGCACGCCGCGCCAACGGGCGCGACTCACCGGTCAGCAAGGCCTCGTCCACCTGGGTTTGGCCCACCAACACCAGGCCATCGCCCGCAAAAGCCTCACCGGGCAAAACCTCGATCACATCACCAACTTGCAAGCGGCGAATGGACATCAGCGCCCAAGTGCCATCGGTCTGGCGCTTGCGCACGCTGTCGGGCAAGCGGTTGAGCACCGCCTCCAGCGCCCCGGCCGTGCGGTCGCGCATGCGCAGCTCCAGCCAGCGGCCCGTGAGCAAAAAGAACACAAACATGGTGAACGAGTCAAAAAAGATCTCGGCACCAAAAGGACCTTGAGGCTCGAAGGTGCCCAGCGTGCTGACCACAAACGTCACCACCATGCCCAGGGCCACGGGCAAATCCATGCTGATCTGGCGCTCGCGCAGGTCGCGCCAGGCGTTGCTTAAAAATGGCGTGCAGGAGAAAAACATCACCGGCAAGGACAACACCCACGATGCCCAGCGCAGCAAATGCAAGGCTTCGTCTGAAATCTCGCCTGGTTGCGTGAGGTACGTTGGCGTGGCGTACATCATGACTTGCATCATGCACAGGGCTGCCACAGACCAGCGCCAGACCATGCGGCGGGCCTCTTCACGCCTGCGCGCATGGGCATGGGCGTCGTTCGCGGGCAAGGCCTTGTAGCCATGGCGCTCGACCGAGCGCATCCATTCAGAGGGGCGGGTCAGCTCGGGCGACCAGACGATCTGGCCCCGGTGGCTGGCACCGCTGATCTGCACCGACCGCACGCCCGGCACGGCGCGCAAAGCATCTTCGAGAGTGATGGCGCAGGCCGCGCAATGCATGCCCTCGAACACGACGCTGGAGCGCCAGCAGCCCGACTCAGTTTTTTCGGGCAAGCTGAACGCCGCCCACTCCTCAGGCGCATCCAGCAGCGCCAGCCGCTGCTGCGGGGTGTCGCGATGGGCCTGTGTCAGCTCAGGCGCAGCCGATTCCAACGCTTGGGGAGAAGCGGGTCGCTGGCCTAGCAAAACATTGACTTGGGTCATGTTTTGAAGATACGACAGCCTGCCCGATCAAAGCTTGATGTACATCAAGCGCCCCCATTTGCGGCTCTTTTAAGCTGGGTTTTTGTCATCTTTTCAACAGGAGCACCTCATGTACAAACGCATCCTTGTGGCCACCGACGGTTCCACCTTGTCCAAAAAAGCCGTGGCCAGCGCCATCGAACTGGCGGCCACCTGTGGCGCAGAGCTGATCGCCATCAAGGTGGTGCCGCGCTACCCACAGGCTTACTTTGAAGGCAGCATCCCCCTGTCCAGCGATGAAATCTCCCGCTTGGAAAGCCAGTGGACCGAAGCCGCACAAGTCCAGTTGGCCGCAGTCGAAAAAAGCGCCAAGGCCAAAGCCGTCAGCGCCAAAACCATCACGGTCAAATCCGACGTCGTTTCTGACGCCATCATTGCAGCGGCCAAAAAGCACAAAGCCGACCTGATCGTGATGGCGTCACATGGGCGCAAAGGCATCAAACGCCTGCTGCTGGGCAGCGAAACCCAACAGGTGCTGACGCATTCACATATTCCGGTACTGGTCTTGCGCTGACCCCCTGCCATTTGGGCCGTGAACGTCCCTGAGAGGACTCAGGTCCGCGCCAGCATCAACTTTTGGCATGATTTCTGGACCTTTAAATCCTAAAGTCCCCTCAGGCCAAGAACAGGTTTTTGTGTTGCTCGCGCAGCAGGTTCTTTTGCACCTTGCCCATGGTGTTCCGTGGCAACTCGGCCACCGCAAAGCAGCGCTTGGGGATCTTGAAATTTGCCAGCTTGGCCTTGAGCTCGGCCAGGATGGCCTCAGGCTGCACAGTGGCCCCAGGCTTGGCAATGACCACGGCCACCCCCACCTCACCAAAGTCCGGGTGAGGCACGCCCACAACAGCACTTTCAGCAACCCCATTCAACTCGTTGATGTAGCCCTCGATCTCGGCCGGGTACACGTTGTAGCCGCCGCTGATGATCAAGTCCTTGCTGCGGCCGACGATGACCACATAACCGCGCTCATCCACTTTGCCCACATCGCCGGTTTTGAAGAAACCGTCGGTGGTGAACTCTTCGGCCGTTTTCTCGGGCATGCGCCAGTAGCCCTTGAACACATTGGGTCCTTGGACCTGAATGCCGCCGATCTCATCCACCGGTAAGGCTTGCCCATCGTCACCCAACACCCGCAAAGACACGCCCGGCAAAGGAAAGCCCACCGTGCCGCCACGCCGCTCGGCCTGTTGGGCATAACGCTTGTCGGCGGCATAGGGGTTGGAGGTCAGCATGGCGGTCTCGCTCATGCCGTAACGCTCCAAAATGGTGTGGCCTGTGCGCTGCTGCCATTCGGTGAAGGTCTCGATCAACAAGGGGGCGGACCCGGCAATGAACAGGCGCATGTTTTTCACCGCCGCCTTGTCGAGCGTAGGCTCGGCCAGCATGCGCACATACAGCGTGGGCACGCCCATGAACACGGTGGCCTCTTGCATGCGGGCGATGACGCGTTTCGGCTCGAACTTGGCCATCCAAATCATCTTGCTGCCGTTGATCAAGGCGCCATGGATGGCCACAAACAAACCATGCACATGGAAGATGGGCAAGGCGTGGATAAGCACATCGCCACGGCCTTCAGGCCCACCGGTTGATTTCCAGCCCCAGTAATCCTTGAGCGTGACGGCATTGCTCAGCAAGTTGCCGTGCGTGAGCATGGCCCCTTTGCTGCGGCCGGTGGTGCCGCTGGTGTACAAAATGGCGGCCAGATCATCGCTCTGGCGCGCCGCAGGTGTGTGCTGGTCGCTGTGGTGCGCGGACCGCTCGAGCAAGCTGCCCGTGCGGTCATCGCCCAGCGTGAACACATGCTGCGTGCCCGCCTTGAAGGCAATCTTGCTGACCCAGCCAAAATTGGCCGGACTGCACACCACCACGGCAGGCTCGGCATTGCCAATGAAGTAATCGATCTCGGCGCTTTGGTAAGCGGTGTTGAGTGGCAAAAACACATAGCCAGCGCGCAGCGTCGCCAGGTACAGCATCATGGCTTCGACAGATTTTTCGACCTGCACCGCCACCCGGCTGCCTTCGGGCAAGTCGAGGGACTGCAGCAAATTGGCCATCATGGCTGTGGCGCGGTCGAGGTCTTGCCAGCTGTAGCGCAGGCCTTCGTCCGTTTCGACCGCCACCGCCGTCAAATCGGCAGGGAAAGCAGCCCGCAGGGCAGAAAACAAGTTGTTGGAGCTCATGGTTTCAAAATGCAAACGAGAAAAAAAGGCCCGCCACACCGCAGATGCAAGGGCCCCAAGCTGCCGATGGGCCGACTCAGTCGAGTTTGGCCCCTGAGGCTTTGACCACCTGGGCCCATTTGATCAGCTCTTTTTTGATGAACGCATCAAACTGCCCGCCCGTGAGGTTGGGAAACTCAGCCCCTTGGTTGGACCACACAGCCTTGGCCTCGTCGGTTTGGCAAGAGCGGCGCAGCTCTTCGATGGCCTTGGCCTGTGCATCGGCGGGCGTGCTTTTAGGGGCCCACACGCCGTACCAGGTGGAGACGGTGTAATCGGGCAAACCCAGCTCGGCCGAGCAAGGCACATCTGGAAAAGCCGGACTGCGCTTGGCCCCCGAGACCATCAAGGCCTTGATGCGACCGCCCTTGATGTGCGCTGCTGATGATCCCAGGCCATCGAACATCATGTCCACGTTGCCGGCGATCAGGTCTTGCAGGGCCGGGCCAGCACCCCGGTAAGGAATGTGCGTGATGAAGGTTTGGGTCTGCAGCTTGAACAACTCGCCCGCCAAGTGGTGCGAGGTGCCGCCCCCGGCAGAGCCATAGTTCAGTCGGCCGGGGTTCTTTTTCACTAAATCGAGGAAGGCCTTGAAGTCGGCCGCCTGCACTTTTTTGGGATTGACCACCAACACCTGGGGCACGCTGGCCACCTGGATCAAGGGCACCAAGTCGCGTTCCAGGTCATAGTCGAGGCGGGGGTACATGCTGGGCGCAATCGTGTGGTGCACCGCCCCCATGAACAGGTTGTAGCCATCCGGCGCAGCCTTGGCCGCAATGCCCGCGCCCAGCGTGCCACCGGCACCGCCCCGGTTGTCAATGATGAGTTGTTTGCCCGTCAGCTTGGCAAACTGGGCCGACATGGGCCGAGCAAACGCATCGGTGCCGCCACCCGCCGGAAAAGGCACGATCAGGTTCACCGGTTTGGTAGGCCACGTGCTTTGGGCTTGGGCCCACAGGGGCAGTGAGCCCGTCACGGCGGCCATGGCCTTCAAAAAAGCGCGGCGTTGGCCCCATGCGTTCAAGTCGTTCATGTCGTGTCTCCTGGTTTTGTTCAGAGTCATCATCATAAAGTTTTTGCAAACTCAGCCCTGCACAGGGGAGTCACAGCCCCCTCAGCCCCGAACCCTTTGACACGGCATCACAGCGCCGCCAGCATTTGCAGGGCGATGGCAAAACCGGCACCGGGTAGGCAGACATCCAGATGCACTGCGGCCAAGCCGCAGCGCTGCGCTCCCGCCACGTTGCGCAGCTGGTCGTCCACAAACACCGCATGCTCGGCCGGCACCCCCAAGGCCTGCAAACAAGCCTGGTAAGCGCGTGGATCGGGTTTGAGGATCTGGGTGTAAGTGGCGTCCACGATCACATCAAACTGCTGGAGCAAGGGCAAACGCGCGCGGAAATCCGCGCCGTAAAACAGATCCAGCTCATTGGACAAAATGCCCAGCTTGTAACCTTGCGCCTTGGCCTGGTGGATGGCCGCCACCGCCTCAGGCCGGATCACGGCCTGCACGTCCGCCCCCCGAGCGCGCCGGACAAAGGTTTGCATCTCACCCCAGTCTTCACCCAACAAGCGCCCCACCTCGCGGGTGCGTTGTATCCAGTAATCGCGTTCACTGATCTGCTCGGCCTGCATGGCTTGCCAAAGCGCATCGGTGTCAGGCGCAAACGGGCCTTGCCAAGTGAGCGTGCCCGCAGCCAAGCCCAAAGCGGTCTCGCTCAAGGCGTGGGTTTCAAACAGGGTGCGGCTGATGACGCCACCAAAGTCCAAAATCAAGGCCTTGTCTTCGGGTCTGACCGCATCAAACATGGGCGGCTTTCATGCCAGTAGCGGGCGCCACCCGCCCACGGGCCAGCCAATCGTCAAACACCTGCAGCACCTGCTGCACAAACGCCGCGTCGTTGATGTGCGCGTCGATGCGCGAGACTTCGGCCGAGCCCCAGTCGCATTGGCCGCATTCGTCCATCATGGCCGCCAGGCCTTCGGGATCGTGCAGCGGCGCGCCGGCCCGGTCCCACTCTTGGATGCCCTGCAGGGGCAGCACCAGGTGCACTGGGCCACGGGCCTGGCGCAAGCGGCTGGCCAGCTCGCGGGCAAATTCGCGGCGCATCTCGGCGTCGATGCCCACCGAAGCAATCAAGCGGTTGTGGTCGTGCGAGGGGCGCCCGGCAAAACGCTCGGGCATTTGCCCCCAAGCCGGGTAGTCCACCAGGTCGGTGGCTCCGGGGGCCACGATCATCGGCACGCCTTTCAGAGCCGCGCCCATCAAGCGGTCAGGTCCGGCGCTCACCACCGAGCCGCCCATTTGGTTGACCATTTCCTGCAGGCTGAAGTCCATCACGCAGGCGAACTGGCCTTGCGCGGCCAGCGATTCAAATGCCCTGCCCCCCATGCCCGTGGTATGGAACACGGCCAGGTCAAACCCGCGCTGGTCGAGTTCGGGCTGCAGTTGCACCATGTATTTCAAGCAGCTCGAGCCCAGCGAGGTCATGCCGACCACGGGCCGCGCAAAACGCGGCGCTCGCGCCAGGAGGCACGCTCCTACAGCCGCACCTGCGGCTTGCGCCAAGGCCGACTGGCACAGGCTGTTGAGGCCATACAAGCCCCCGGCCCACAGCACCATCATCAAATCGGGCGGCATGCGCTCGGGCGGCAACAGGGGCGAAAACGCCACGGTGGACAGCACCACCTTGGGCACGCCCAGCGGCAAGCTGCTGGCCACGTCCAGCGCCAGGTCGGTGCCCATGGTGCCGCCCAGCACCAGCAGGCCGTCCATGCGGCCCGCGCGATGCAATTGGGCCGCCAGGGCTGATGCGCCTTGCGCCATCAAGGCCATGGCGCTGTTTTCGTCGCCGCTGTCTATCACTTGCTGCAGCGTCACGCCCGCCGCCTGCGCGACCTCGGTGTTGGCGATGTCCGGGACCACCTGCCCCTTGGCCAGCACGCCCACATCCATGATGAGTGCCTGACCGCCAGCGGCCAGCACCTGCTCGCGCATGAAGCCGATCTCGTCGCTCTTGGTGTCCACCGTGCCGACGATCAGGATGACGGGGCTCTTCATGCGCGGCCTTCTTGAACAGCAGCAAATGCGGCTTCAAGCACGTCGCACATGAAGTCGACCTCATCGCGGGTGATGACGAGAGGCGGCGACAAAATCAGGTTGGGCCCCGAAATGCGCACCATCAGGCCCGCCTTGTAGGCGGCTTTGGCCACCCGCGCCGGGATGTCGCTGCTGCGGGTCATCGGGGTGCGTTGGGCCTTGTCGCTCACCATCTCGATGCCCAGCATCAGGCCCACGCCACGCACATCGCCCACAAAACTGCAGGTATCGACCAGCTTGCGCAAGCGGGCCTGCAGTGGCGCGCCCACCCGGGTGGCGTTGCCCGGAATGTCCAGCGCCTCGATCTGGTCGAGCGTGGCCAGCGCCGCCGCAGCTGCAACGGGGTGGGCGCTGTAGGTGTAGCCGTGCGAGACCGAGGCCGTGCCCGTGGTGTCGGCGTCAAACACGTCCGCAATGCGGTGGTTGATGGCCGTGGCCCCCAAGGGGATGTAGCCCGAGGAAATTCCTTTGGCCAGGCACCACATGTCTGCATTCACCCCCCAGAGGCGTGTGCCGAACAGCTCGCCGCTGCGGCCAAAGCCGGTCACCACTTCGTCGGCGATCAAAAGCACGCCGTACTTGTCGCAAATCTGGCGCACCAGCGGCCAGTAATTGGGGGGCGGCACGATCACACCACCCGCGCCCTGCACCGGCTCGGCAATGAAAGCCGCCACCGTGTCCGGCCCCTGGAACACGATCTCGCGCTCGAGCATTTCGGCACAAATTTCGCCCAAACGGATCGGGTCATCGGTGTAGGGGTTGTGATAAAGCCAGGGCGTGTCGACGTGGAAGCATCCGGGCAGGAGTGGCTCGTAAGCACGGCGGAAATTGGTGTTGCCGTTCACGCTCATGCCGCCAAAGTGCACCCCGTGGTAGCCCTGGCGCAGGCTGATGAACTTGAAGCGGTCGGCCTGACCCTTGAGCTTCCAGTACTGACGCGCCACTTTGAGCGCGCCTTCCACAGCGTCGGAGCCCCCGTTGGAAAACATGACCGTGGCCACACCCTCGGGCTGCATCATCTGCACCAGGCGTTTGGACAACTCGATCGCCCGCACATGGGTGGTGCCGCGAAACACGTTGTAAAAGGGCAGCTCGTCCATCTGCGCCACGATGGCGTCGCGCACGGGCTTGTTGCTGTGACCCAGGTTGCAGGCCCACAGGCCCCCCACGCCGTCGAGCATCTTGTGGCCGTCCACGTCCCAGATCCAGCAACCCTCTCCCTTGGCGATGATGTCGGGGGCCGTTTTCTTCATGGCGCCAGGATGGGCCATCGGGTGCCAGAGGTATTGGGCGTTGTCGGCCTTGAGTTGATTGTTATTCACTTTTTTCCTTGAAAATCAGAGCTGAATCCAAGCGGTCTTCAGGTCCAGGTATTTGTCCAGCGCGTGCATCGATTTGTCGTGCCCGTTGCCCGACTGCCGCACGCCGCCCAGTGGCACGGTGATGTCCGGGCCGCCATAGGTGTTGACATGCACCAGCCCGGCCTTGATGGCGCGCACCATGCGGTGGGCACGCGAGAGGCTGCCGGTCCACACCCCTGCTGCCAAGCCGTATTCGGTGCCGTTGGCCAGGCGCACAGCATGGGCCTCATCATCAAAAGGCATGACGGCCAGCACCGGGCCAAAGACCTCCTGTCGGGCGATTTCCATCTCGGGCTGAACGCCATCGAGCACGGCGGGGCTCATGTAGTGGCCACCGGGCACAGGCGCAATCACTTGACCGCCGGTGCGCAGTCGCGCACCCTGCGCCAGCGCACGCGTCAGCATGCTCTGGTTGCGGGCCAGTTGGCGGGCGCTGCTCACCGCACCAATGTCGGTCGTCACATCCAACGGGTCCCCCACACGCAAACTAGAGGCGATGTTTTGCAAGCGCTCCACGAATTCGTCGTGCACCGAGCGCTGCACCAAGAGGCGCGAACCCGCCACACACACCTGCCCACTGTTGCGGAAGATGCCCATGGCCGACACCTTGGCGGCCTGCGCCAGATCGGGCGCATCGTCAAAAACAATGTTGGGGGACTTGCCGCCCAGCTCCAGATACACCCGCTTGAGGTTGGACTCGGCCGAAGCCTTGAGCAGCAAGCGTCCCACCGGGCCAGAGCCAGTGAAAGTGAGGATGTCCACGTCCATGTGCCGCGCCAGCGCCTCCCCCGCCTCTGCGCCGGTGCCGGTGACGACATTGAGCACGCCCGGGGGCAATCCCGCATCCAGGCACAGCTGCGCCAGGCGCAGCAAAGACAATGATGCGTCTTCTGAAGGTTTGAGCACCACCGAGTTGCCCGCCGCCAGAGCCGGTGCGATCTTCCAGGCGCCGATCATGAGCGGAAAGTTCCACGGCACGATGGCCCCAACCACGCCCACGGGCTCCTTGTGGATGAGGCCCAGCGTGCCTTCAGGCGTGGGCGCGATCTCGCCGTTGATCTTGTCCACGCACTCGGCGTAGTAGCGGAAGGTGCCCGCCGCACTGCCCGGCTCGGCCTTCCAGGCCATGGCAATCTCGGTGCCGTTGTCGCGCACACCCAGCACCGCCAGCTCGGCGTGGTGCGACTCAATGCGGTCGGCAATGCGGTGCAAAATTTTCTTACGCTCGGCAGGCGCCATGCGCGACCACACGCCTTGCTCAAAAGTGCGCCGAGCAGCCTGTACGGCGCGGTCGACATCTTCTGTCCCTGCGGCGGCCAGGGTGCACAAGGTCTGCCCGTCGATGGGCGAGACCACCGGCATCGTCTGCCCCGATGCCGCAGTAGCCCACTGGCCGTCGATCAACAAGCCCTGATCAGGGATGGTTTGGTGACGCAGCGCGTCAATGTGTTCTTGTTTCAATTTTTTCTCCAACCGTTCAAGGCATCAATGGTCCATCAAGATTCAATCCGGTACATGCAACACGATGCCGTCGAGCGCACTCGACGCGATCAGCTGGCAGCTCAGGCGACTGCCGCTTTGGCGGGGCGCTATGACGATGTCGAGCATGCTGTTTTCAACATCATCCATCGGCGGGCAAGCTGCGAGCCAGGCTTCATCCACATAGACGTGGCAGGTGGCGCACGACAGGCAGCCGCCGCACTCGCCCGCCACACCGGGAATGCCGTTCATCTGCGCCGCATCCATCAGGTTGGTGCCGTCGTTCACGTCGTCGCTCACGCGGTCGCCGTTGCGCATGATCCAGTGCACTTGGGGCATGGGGTGGGTTCTTTCAGATCAGATGAATCGGATGTAGTAATCACGCAGCGCATCGCCTTGCAGGCCTGCGGTGCGTTCGATCTCGTGGCGTTTGATGCCCACATGGTTGGCCACCAGAACTTCGCCCAGCGCCTGGGTGAGGGCCGTGTCGGCTTCGAGCGCAGCGAGGGCCCCCGCCAGCGTCTCGGGCACGCTTTGGGTGGCGTCCTTGTTTTCAAGGCAATCACCCGTTTCGAAGGGCTGGAGTGCATAAGCATGGACCACGCCCAGACGCGCCGCTTGCAAGACTGCGGCGGTGTGGGTATAGGGGTTGGCGGCGGCGTCGCCCATGCGGTGCTCAATGCGCGCGCTGGGTCCGGTTTCGGCCGACAAGCGCACCGTGACGCCCCGGTGGTCCACGGCCCAGTTTTGCCAAAAGCCAGACAGGCTCGCCGGTTGCAGGCGCTGGTAAGAATTGGTGCTGGGGGCCAACAAGCCCGCCAGCGCCTGGTGGTGGTGCATCAGTCCGGCGGTGCAGCCCAGGGTGAGGGCGTTGAACTGGCTGGCATCGTGCCCGCCCGAGATAGCGTTATGGCCTTGACCATCGCGCAGGCTGAAGTTGATGTGCACGCCGCTGCCACCCACTGTGAGGATGGGCTTGGGCATGAAGGTCAGCACGATGCCGTGCTGGAAAGCGACTTCACGTGCCAGCAATCTGAACAAGAAGATGTCGTCCACGGCCTTGACGGCGCGGTCGTAGGTGAGCGTGAACTCGAACTGGGGCGCATCGTATTCGGTGTTCATGCTGTCGATGCGAAAGCCCGCTGCTGTGGCTTTCGCCCACAGGGCGTCGGTGAAGCCCCTCGGGTCGGAGAATGGACCTGTGGAATACACATGGGCCGCAGGCGTGTCATAAGGCTTGAGCGAGCCGTCGGACTCGATCTGGAAGGCAAAGGCTTCGAGCTCGATGCCCACCATCGGGTCGTAGCCCATGGCCTGCCAGTCGGCCACGGCGCGCTTCAAGGCACTGCGCCCGCACATGGGCAGCGGCGTGCCGTCGTTGGCCTTCAGGTCACCGATCGCCACCTGGGTGAAGGGCTGCCAGCCGGGGCGGATATCCTCAGGGGTGTAGACGGCCTCCATGTCGGGCAGGCCTTCCATGACCATCGCACCCGGGGCCGGGATCAGCTCTTTTTCGTAAGTGACGCCAAAAGTGCCCCGGCAAAATCGGGCACCGCCGCCCTGACCCGGCTTGAGCGTGACGTATTTGCCGCGCGCAATGGCCAGGTGGTCACAAAACAGCACCCGCAGGCGTTCTTGAACATTTGACATGGTGGTTCCTTTCAGATGAGGTGCATGCGCACGGGCAAGCGTTTGATACCGGAGACAAAGTTAGATCGCAAAAAGATGTGCTCACCCGTTTGCTCGATGCGGTCGACCCGCTTGATTAGCTCTTGCATCAAGACGCGCAACTCCAGCCGGGCCAGCCACATGCCTAAGCAGGCATGCGCCCCGCCCTGCCCGAATGCCAGGTGGCGGTTCACTCCCCGGCTCAGGTCGACGGTGAACGGCCGGTCAAAGGCCCGCTCGTCGCGGTTGCCGGAGATGAACCAGAGCAGCACCTTGTCACCTGCCTTGACCTGTTTGCCGTGGTACTCGAAGTCCTCGGTCGCGGTGCGGCGAAAGTGCGTGGCGGGCGAGGCCCAGCGGATGAACTCGTCGGCCACGCCCTCCCAGGCGGCCTCGCCCTGCACCGACTTGAGCTGCGCCATCAGGCCGGGCTGGTTGGCCAGCGCGTGCAAAGCGGCAGCGATCGAATAGCGTGTGGTGTCGTTGCCCGCCGCCACCAGCAGACAAAAGAAGTTGCGAAATTCGGTGTCGCTGATCACATGGCCCTGCGCATCGGCCTGGGTGATCAGGTGCAGCACGCCGCTGGTTTCGCCAGCGCTGCGCTTGCTTTCCATCAACTGGGCTGCGTAGTCGTACAAGTCGACCCCGGCGGGCGAGCGAAACGGCATGAAGCGGTAGGCCTCGGTGTCCATCTTGTCGACCACATGGCTGGTGAAATCGCTGTCGGTGTTGCCCATGAGCGCATCGCCCTTGTCCACCAGCCAATCCAGGTCCTCCTCGGGCAGGCCCGCGATGCGCCCGAGCATGCGCATGGGCAACTGGCGGGCAATCTGGTGCGTGGCGTCAAACTCGCCCAGCGCCAGGGCCTGGTCAAGGATGCCCACACACAGCTCGCGAATCTGGTCTTCGTAGAGCGCCATCATGGGCTTGGAAAAGGCCTTGGCCACCAGCATGCGGGTGCGGGTGTGCTCGGGCGGGTCGGTCTCCTGAAAGGTCCGCCGCGCCATGTACTCTTCATGCGACTGGTCTTCCATGCGGATGCCCTGGGCCGAGGACAAGCGCTGGTGGTTGCGGTTGAGCTCCAAAATATCGGCATGCCGCGTGACCGACCAAAAGCCCTTGCCATCGGCCCAGTTGCACCAAGCCATGGGGTCTTCGTCGCGCAGGCGCTGGAAGGTGTTGTGCGGCGTGCCGTTCACATAGCTGTCGTGGTCCGACAAATCGGCATGTCCATCGTCGGTGGGGTTCCAAACCGTCATTGCGCTCTTTCAAAACATTCATCAAAAAACTGCACCATCCACTGCCCAAACAGCGGCACATCGGCAGCGTTGGCCAGGCTGGCGTGGGCGCGGGCCAGGGTGTCGACATCGAGCTTGTCGGCCAGGTAACCCAGCAAAGCCTGCATGAACACCAGTGGCATCTCAGGGTGAAACTGGGTGGTCCAGATGTGCTGGCCAATCTGCATCGAGCCGATGGGGCAAAAGTCACTGCCGCCCAGACACACCGCGCCTTCAGGCATGCGGATGACCTGTTCGTTGTGCGCGGCCATCAAGGTGGTGGTGGTTAACGGTGGGGTCATCCAGGGGCGCTGTAAGTGCCAGTTCGTGGGCGCAATGCCCAGACCCCAGCCTGCGGCGTTGCGCGCCACCAGCCCACCCAGCGACCGGGCCACCGCCTGGTGGCCAAAGCACAGGCCAACCAGCGGCTGGCGTGCGGCGTGCAAGGCGCGGATGAAATCCAGCAGCTGACCCACCCAGGGCAGGTGGTCGTCGTTGACCGAAGCCGGGCTGCCGGTGATGACATAGCCGTCAAAATCTGTGGGGCTGGCGGGCAGCACCCCGTCCTTGACCGGTACCACCTCAAAAAACCAATACGGCCGCAGGGGTTGCAGCAGCTGCACCACCTTTTGGCCGTCGTCCGGAAAATGCGCGGCAAACGCCGAGGTGTCGTCGTTGGTCAGTAAAACGGCAATGCGTCGTGTCATCGGGACTCTTTCAAGCTGTTGTCCATGCTATGCACAAGGCGTACGCAGCGCTATCAAGTTTGGGCACCGAGGACCCCGGGTTTTCACGAAAAAGCCTGCGCTTCAGAAGCAGGCACACTCTAGAACATGCATTTACGCCGCGTTTTCTGCCTTAGATGAGCACAGCCGCCCCCCATCACCACCCCGATTCACCCTGGCTCCAGGTGCTGGACACCCAGGACATAGACCAGCACGCCCTGGCTCAGAACGGCTGGGCGCTGCAGTATGAGCAGCTCTCGCCAGGGCAGTTCAAGGGACGAATTCACCGAGTGCAACTGCCCGAAGTCACCCTGCTGCGCGAAGACACCAGCATTGCGCTGCGCCAACGCGGGCGGCTGCATGAGAATGTGTACGGCTTTGCCATGGCGCTGCAAGACTCGCCGGATTTGTTTTTCAACGGCCAACGGGTGCCCGCCCACGCCATCATGTGTGGCAAAGGCGACGAGGTGGACTTGACCACCCCGCCCCACTTCACCCTGGTCGCGCTGGTGGTCGAACGCAGTCTGCTCAACCCGCTGTGGGAGCGCATGTACCAAAAGCCCCTGGCCCATTGGCTCGAAAAGCAGCTGGTACTGACCACCACCGACATCAAGGCACAGGTCCTTCGGGATGTGCAGCTCACGGTGCTGGACCAGGCCAGCGCCCTGGCTAACCGTCAGCATGATGAGCAGGCCTTGCGCCAGTTGCGCGACGAAATCTTGATGGAATGGCTTGAAGCCCTGCCCTCGCAGGTCGACACCTCCGACTTGCCCAACCTGGAGCGGCGCAAAAAACTGGTGGACCGCGCCTGCGAGTTGATGTTGGGCCACGCCGACGAGCCGCTGTCCATATTAGAGGTGTGCAGCCGCGTGGGCACGAGCCGTCGCAAGCTCAACTACTGTTTTCAGGACGTGCTGGGCACCACGCCCATCAAGTACCTGCGCTCACTGCGCCTGAACAGCGTTCGCCGCGCCCTGCGTCAGGCCGCCCCGGGCGTGACCATACAGGACATCGCCTCGCACTGGGGCTTTTGGCACCTCAGCCAGTTCGCGCAGGATTACAAAAAGCTGTTCGGCGAACTGCCGTCCGAGACCTTGCAGCCCAAATCAAACGGTCTGAACGCAAGCTGAATCGGCGCGCTCGTTTCGAATCAACGATGCCAGGTTTTCAGGCAGACTTGCGGCGCATCAACCAGATGCCGCCCAGCATCATCGGCACGCACAGCCACTGACCCATGCTCATGCCCAGACTCAAAAGCCCCAGATGCGCATCGGGCTCACGGAAGAATTCGGCCACGAAGCGGAAAAAGCCGTAACCGAGCAAAAACGCACCCGAAACCTGGCCCACGGGACGGTCTTTGCGGGCAAACCACCACAGCAGCACAAACAGCAGCAAGCCTTCCAAAGCAATTTGGTACAGCTGCGACGGATGGCGCGGCAAATCGCCCGCACCCCGGAACACCATGCCCCAGGGCAAGGCAGGATCAGCGACGCGGCCCCAGAGTTCGCCGTTGAGGAAATTGCCCACCCGGCCAGCGGCCAGGCCCGTGGGCACGCAAGGGGCCACAAAGTCCATAACCTGCAAGAACGGACGCTGGCGGGTGCGGGCAAACCAGACCATGGCCAGCATCACCCCCAGCAAGCCCCCATGAAAACTCATGCCGCCTTGCCAGATGGCGAAAATTTCGAGCGGGTTGGACAGGTAATAGGCCGGTTTGTAAAACAGGCAATAACCCACGCGTCCGCCCAACACGACACCCAAAACGCCCAGAAACAGGATGTCTTCGACATCGCGTTTTTGCCATTGCGGCAGGTGTTTGAAGGGCGCATGGCCCAGACGCCGCACGCCCAGCCAGAAAAAAAGGCCAAAGGCGGCCAAATAGGTCAGGCCGTACCAATGGACGGCCAAGGGTCCCAGTTGAAGGGCGACGGGGTCAATTTGAGGATGGATCAGCATGCCCGGATTGTGCACCGGACCTGGCCCCAACTGGACACCCAGGCGCAGCCAGCGCCCGTTAGAATGTGGCGACCTTCTTTTGGGCTTCTACAGAGTCACCACCATGAGCGACAAAATCATCCCGATCACCCCCATCAACAGCCGCAGCGCCAACATCACCGAGGGCAAGTCTCGCGCCCCGAACCGGTCGATGTACTACGCCATGGGCTACCAAGAGGGTGACTTCGCCAAACCCATGGTGGGCGTGGCCAACGGCCACAGCACCATCACCCCTTGCAACAGCGGCTTGCAAAAGCTGGCCGACGCCGCCATTGCGGGCATCGAAGAAGCTGGCGGCAACGCCCAGGTCTTTGGCACACCCACCATCTCGGACGGCATGGCCATGGGCACCGAGGGCATGAAGTACTCGCTGGTGTCCCGTGAGGTGATTGCCGACTGCGTGGAGACCTGCGTGCAAGGCCAGTGGATGGACGGCGTGCTGGTGGTCGGCGGTTGCGACAAGAACATGCCCGGTGGCCTGATGGGCATGCTGCGCGCCAACGTGCCGGCCATTTACGTTTATGGCGGCACCATTTTGCCGGGCCGCTACCAAAACAAAGACCTGAACATCGTGAGCGTGTTTGAAGCCGTGGGCGAAAACGCCGCGGGCAAACTCAGCGACTTTGACCTGAAAGAAATCGAAAAGCGCGCCATCCCCGGCACGGGCTCGTGCGGTGGCATGTACACCGCCAACACCATGTCCTCGGCTTTCGAGGCACTGGGCATTTCCTTGCCCTACTCCTCCACCATGGCCAACGTGCACGACGAAAAAGTCGAGTCGGCCAAAGAGTCGGCCCGCGTTTTGGTGGAAGCCATCCGCAAAGGCATCAAGCCGCGCGACATCGTGACCCGCAAAGCCATTGAAAACGCAGTCGCCGTGATCATGGCCACCGGTGGTTCGACCAATGCGGTGTTGCACTTTCTGGCGATTGCGCATTGCGCAGGCGTGGAGTGGACCATCGACGACTTCGAACGCATCCGCCAACGCACGCCCGTGTTGTGCGACCTCAAGCCCAGCGGCAAAGCTTTGGCCGTGGACCTGCATGTGGCTGGCGGCATTCCGCAAGTCATGAAGATTTTGCTCAACGCGGGTTTGTTGCACGGTGACTGCATCACCATCACCGGCCAAACCATTGCCGAGGTGCTCAAGGATGTGCCCGACGCCCCGCCCGAGCAAAGCGTGATCCACACCATCGACAACGCCATGTACAAGCAAGGCCACCTGGCCATCCTCAAAGGCAACCTGTCGCCCGAAGGTGCTGTGGCCAAGATCACCGGCCTGAAGAACCCGGTCATCACCGGCCCCGCCCGGGTTTTTGACGACGAGCAATCGGCCCTGGAAGCCATCTTGGCGGGCAAGATTGTGGCCGGCGACGTGATGGTTTTGCGCTACCTCGGCCCCAAAGGCGGCCCCGGCATGCCCGAAATGCTGGCGCCTACGGGTGCTTTGATTGGCGCGGGTCTGGGCGAAAGCGTGGGCCTGATCACCGACGGCCGTTTCTCCGGCGGCACTTGGGGCATGGTGGTGGGCCACGTCGCCCCCGAAGCGGCAGCCGGCGGCAACATCGCCTTTGTGCATGAAGGCGACAGCATCACCATCGACGCCCACAAATTGGTGCTTGAGCTGAACGTGCCCGAAGCTGAACTGGCCCACCGCCGCGAAGGCTGGACAGCACCTGCGCCGCGCTACACCCGAGGCGTGCAGGCCAAGTTCGCTTTCAATGCGTCAAGCGCCAGCAAAGGGGCTGTGCTCGACCTCTATTGATCGAAGGCCACGCTGTACATACAGCGTCCCACAAAAAAGCCCGCTCCATTCGGCGGGCTTTTTTGCGTCCCAGCGGCTGCCAAGCAGCCACGGGTCGGGTGAGATCACAGACCGATGGCGGCGATTCCGGCTTTGGCGATCTGCGCGTCTTCTGTCGATTTGACGCCGCTGACACCCACGGCGCCCAAGCAAAAGCCGTCCTTCATGATCGGCACGCCGCCTTCGAGCATGCCCTGAATGGTTGGGGCCGACAAAAAGGACGTGCGGCCACCGTTGATGACGTCTTCGTAGACTTTGGATTCACGGCGACCCAGGGCGGCCGTGTGGGCTTTGGCGGGTGCGATGTGGGATGAGATCGGAGCCGCGCCGTCCAAACGGGCGAAATGCAACAAATGGCCGCCGCCATCGACGATGGCGATGCCGACAGCCCAGTTGTTTTTCAGTGCTTCGGCTTCGGCCGCAGCGGCGATGGCTTTCACATCGGACAGTTCCAAAGTGGCTTGTGTTTTCATGGTGGTCAAAAGGCAGGGGTTTAAAGTGCCAAGCATACACGGCCGTAAACCCGCTATTGCACACCCCAAGGCAAAACTGAATCACCCGGATAACCCCATGACCTGTCGGAAATCCCGAAACCCATCGACCTTGCCAAGCCTGGCCTTTAAAATGTTGCTCAGCCTTGATCCAAGGCGAGTTAAGGAGATACACCATGAGCGACTTACGCACACTCAATTCCGCCGAGTGGGGCCATGTGGACCTGGCCGCACGCAACCGCGTTCTGCGCAACACCTATTGGTTGCTCGCCCTGAGCATGCTGCCCACCGTGCTGGGCGCATGGGTCGGCGTGAGCACAGGCATCACCCAATCCCTGACTGGCTTTATGGGCCTGATCGTTTTCCTGGGTGGCGCATTCGGTTTCATGTACGCCATCGAGAAAACCAAAAACTCGGCTGCTGGCGTGCCTGTTTTGTTGGCCTTCACCTTCTTCATGGGCCTGATGCTCTCGCGCATGATCGCCATGGTGCTGGGTTTCAAGAACGGCTCTGACCTGGTCATGACCGCTTTTGCGGGCACCGCCGGCGTGTTCTTTGTCATGGCCAGCCTGGCCAGCGTCATCAAGCGTGACCTCTCAGGCATGGGCAAATGGCTGTTCGTCGGTGCCATGGTCCTGATGGTGGGCGGCATCGTCAACGTGTTTGTGGGCTCCACAGTCGGCATGATGGTAATTTCCACCTTGGCCATCGGCATCTTCAGCGCCTTCTTGCTGTACGACATCAAGCGCATCCTGGACGGCGGCGAGACCAACTACATCAGCGCCACTTTGGCCCTGTATATGAGCGTTTTCAACATCTTCCAAAGCCTGTTGGCCTTGCTGGGCATCATGGGCGGTGAAAAAGACTGATCCTCGTTTCTCATGCTCCTAAAAGGCTCCCTCGGGAGCCTTTTTTCTGTCCTATTCTTTCTCGACGGGTGCGGAAACACGCTCTGTGCAAGTCAAACCAGCTCAAACACCGCCATGCTTTCCACATGCGCGGTGTGCGCGAACATATTGATGACCCCTGCGGCCACGCAGCGGTACCCCGCAAGGTGCACCAAAATACCCGCATCCCGGGCCAGTGTGGCGGGGTTGCAACTGACATACACAATGCGCTGCGGGGGTGTCCAGCCCTGGCGCAAATCCTGGTTTCCATTCAGCTCGGCCAGCGCCTTGGTCAGAGCAAAGGCACCCTCCCGGGGCGGATCCACCAGCCATTTGTCGGCGATGCCATCGGCCACCAACATCTCGGGCGTCATCTCAAACAGGTTGCGCGCCACAAACGATGTGGGGGCCAAGGCCTGGCCTTCGGGTCGTGCCGCCTGATTGCGGGCGCAGTTGTCACGGGAACGGGCCACCAGGGTCTCGGCCCCCTCAATGCCCAGCACCTCGGCCGCTTGCGTCGCGATGGGCAAGGTGAAATTTCCCAGCCCACAAAACCAGTCGATCACCCGATCAGTCTTTTGCGCTTGCAAAAGTCGCAGCGCTCGGGCCACCAACACGCGGTTGATGAAGGGGTTGACCTGGGTGAAGTCGGTAGGTTTGAAGGGCATGGTGATGCCAAAGTCTGGCAGGCCATAACTCAGCTGAGTCCCACCTTCGTCCAGCAACTGCACCGTATCCGGACCTTTGGGCTGCAACCACCACTGCACCTGGTGCTTGGCCGCAAAGGCGCGCAGCAAGGTCTTGTCGCCCTCGCTCAAGGGCTCCAGATGCCGCAGCACCAAGGCCGTGACCTCGTCGCCGCAGGCCAGCTCCAACTGAGGCAGCGTCTCGCGGGCTTGCATCTGGCCAATCAGTGCACGCAAAGGAAGCAACATGTTGCTGACGTGGGGCGGCAGAACAGGGCACACTTTCATGTCGGCGATGTAGCGGCTTTTGCGCTCATGGAACCCGATCAACACTTCGCCTTTTTTGATCACGTACCGCACCGACAGGCGGGCACGGTAGCGGTAGCCCCAAGTCGGCCCCTCGATGGGGCGCAGCAGGGTCTCGGGCTTGACCTTAGCCAAATGCCACAAGTTGTCCTCCAGCACCCTTTGCTTGACGGCCACCTGGGCCGAAGCCTCCAGGTGCTGCATCTTGCAGCCGCCGCAGGCCCCGGCGTGCAGGCCAAAATTTGGGCAACCTGGCCGCACGCGTTGCGACGACTCGTGGTGGATTTGGCTGACGGTGCCCTGCTCCCAGTTGTTCTTTTTGCGGTGCACGTTCACCGACACCAACTCGAAAGGCAAAGCGCCTTCGATGAACACGACTTTGCCGTCGGGTCGGCGGGCGATGCCTTGGGCGTCCATGTCCAGGGAACCCACACGCAACCAGCCCTCGGGCAGGTCGGCGCTGGAGTGGCTGGGTTCGTCGGCGTGGGCTTGGGATAGGGAAATGTCTGGATCGCTCATGCCCCGATTGTCTCAGGATGTGAGGCCTGCCTTGAGGGCCCAGCGCACAGCTTGACAAGGCAAGGTCAGGCCCAGGCTTGCAGGTATTCTTGCCAGTGCGGCTCTTGCGGGGCCAAATTGCCCAGTTGGACTTTGACAAAGGCCATTTCCTGCGCGTACTCGGCCTCGGTGAAGCCGCCGCGCATTTGCTGAAAGCGGCAATACAGCAAATAGGTGTTCATCACATCGGTTTCGCAGTAGCGCCGGATGTCTTCGGTGTGCCCGGCCTGGAATTGCGCATAGACCTGCGAGCCGTCCATGCCCAGCTTGCCGGGAAAGCCACACAACTTGGCCAGCGCGTCCATGGGGGCGTTGTTTTTGGGCGTGTATTTCGCAAGCAAGTCCATCAGGTCCAAGTGGCGCATGTGGTAACGCGAGATGTAGTTGTTCCACTTGAACTCGCGGTCATCGTCGCCCAGGTCCCAGTATTTGTCGGCCACCACGCCGTGCATCAAGCCCCGGTAATGCAACACCGGCAAATCGAAGCCGCTGCCGTTCCAACTGACCAACTGCGGCACGTGCTTTTCGATGGCCTGAAAGAAGGTCTGCACGACCTTGGCCTCGCTTTGTCCATCGCGGTCCACAAAGGAGTGCACGCGCAGACCCTCGGCATTGCGAAACACACAGCTGATGCACAAGATGCGCTGCAGGTACAGGGGCATGAAGTCGCTTTTGCCTTCTGCGGCCCGCTCGGCCTGCCACCGCGCGTGCACTTGGGCGTGCGTCAACTGCGGGTCATTGGGGTTGAGCCTGCGCCATCCCGCCATGTCGGGGATGGTTTCGATGTCAAACACCAAGACAGGCCAAGTCATGTTCGGACCCGTGGGGTTGATGGTCGACTCTGCGCTTCAGCGCGCAGGCAGGTATTTGGCCGGGTCCACCGGTTTGCCTTGACGGCGGATCTCGAAATGCAGCTTCACGCGGTCGGCGTCGGTCTTGCCCATTTCAGCGATTTTTTGGCCCTTGCGCACTTTCTGGTCCTCCTTGACCAGCAAGGCTTGGTTGTGCGCGTAGGCGGTCAAAAAGGTGTTGTTGTGCTTGAGGATGATCAGGTTGCCATAACCGCGCAAACCCGCACCGGCATAAACCACTTGTCCGTCGGCTGCGGCCTGCACCGGGTCACCCGCCTTGCCGCCAATGTCGAGGCCTTTGTTCTTGGCCTCGTCAAAGCCGCCGATCACGCTGCCGCTGGCGGGCCAGGCAAAACCCAGACCCTCGTCGTTGGCAGAAGGCGTCGGTGTGGGCGCCGCGACTGGCTTGGGCGCTGTCGCCACTTCTGCACTGACCCCCAAGGGCTGCACCACCACGCCACTGGACTCCACCGTGGCGCTGGGAGACGCCACGCGCAAGACCTGTCCTACCTCGATCAAGTGGGCATTGGGCAGGCTGTTCCAACTGGCCAGATCGCGCCAGGAATGGCCGTGATCCAAGGCAATGCGGGTCAAGGTGTCGCCCCGTTGCACGGTGTAATACCCAGGCTTGCCGGCGTTTTCAGCGCCCGGCATCACCTTCACCGTCTCGGGCGCAGGGGCAACCGGCTGGGCAATCACTTTGGGGCTGGAACCGCGTGTTTCCACCGGAGCCGGGGTACGGGGCGAAGAGGTACACGCGGCCAATGCCAGCAGCGCCAAAGCGGTGAACCCCAAACGAAAAACTTCACGAAACATCATCCGGTACCCATCCATCATGCAATCCCCGATTTTAGAGGCACAAAATGAACCGCCTCCAAGACTTGTCGATCAAAGCCTGAGGCCGTTCTGCGAATGACCACCAACGCCTGATGTCCCGCGGCCGTGACGGTGGGGGCCACCAGCCTGGCCCCGACGGCCAGCTGCTCCAACCAAACTGAGGGCACCTCATCGCCACCAGCTGCTGAAATGATCCCGGCATAAGGCGCCCCTTTGGGGAAGCCCAGCATGCCGTCACCCAGCATCAGGTGCACATTGGGCAGGCGAAACGGCAGTAGATTTTTTTTGGCTTTTTCGTGCAATCCGCGCAAGCGCTCGATGCTGTAAACCTCGCTCGCCAAGAGGCTGAGCACGGCTGCTTGGTAGCCACAGCCGGTGCCAATCTCCAGCACCCGACCCAGTTTGCCCGGCGCGTCTTGACGCAGCAACTCGATCATGCGGGCCACCACATTGGGCTTGGAGATGGTCTGCCCCAAACCAATAGGCAAGCTGGTGTCTTCGTACGCTTGCCCCGCCAAAGCGGTTTCGACGAAACGGTGCCGCTCCACCTGGCCCATGGCCTGCAAGACCCAAGGGTCCAGCACGCCCTGCTCGGCCAATTTGGCCACCATGCGGGCACGCACTGCGCCCGAATCCAACCCCAAACCGTGGGACACCGGAGTGGACGACAAAGGCGAAGCTTGCCCCGCCGCTGGGTTGATCAGCCCCTGATGTGTTCCCTGACCTGTTGTGGAGCTTGGATGGACCTGGACCGAATGAGGGCTCAACGCCATCGCAGCCCGCCCCCCCGCAAGCGGCAGTTTGGCCGGAAAACTGGGCCTGGGTTTCATGCCCCGTCCTGTGACCAAAGCCGCGCGCAGGTCTGACTCCAGGCCTGCAGGTGATCGTGCTCGGTCAAATCCACTTTCAAGGGCGTGACCACCACATGGCCCTCGTTTGCCGCATGGAAATCGGTGCCGACGCTGTCGTCCATGGCCGCGCCGGCTGCGCCAATCCAGTACATGGTCTGGCCCCTGGGGTCAACCTGGGTGATGACCGGCTCGGCCGCATGCCGCCGCCCGAGGCGACACACCTTGGGCGACTTGATCTGCTCAAAAGGCAAGTTGGGAATGTTCACGTTCAGCAACCAAGGCTGCGTGCCAATCAACTGTTGATGCACCATTTGCTGAACCATGCGCTGCACGGTGCGGGCCGCGGCATCCAGATGCGCCCAGCCTTTGTCGATCTGCGACACCGCGATGGCAGGAATGCCAAACAAATACCCCTCCATGGCCGCGCCCACGGTGCCCGAATACAAAGTGTCGTCGCCCATATTGGCGCCATTGTTGATGCCCGAAATCACCAAGTCGGGCCGGTAACCCAACAAGCCCGTCAAGGCGATGTGCACACAATCGGCGGGGGTGCCATTGACATACCGGAACCCGTTGTCGGCCCGGTTCACATACAACGGCGTGTGCAGGGTCAAGGCATTTGATTTGGCACTGTTGTTGTGCTCTGGGGCCACCACTTCGACATCGGCAATGCCTTGAAGGGCCGCATGCAAAGCCACGATGCCCTCAGCTCGAAAGCCGTCGTCGTTGGAGATCAGGATTTTCATAGATGAACGATTGAGGAATTGGCCATTGTAGGGCGATCCCGGGGCGAGAACGGCAGGCCGCTTGCAGCGAAAAGGCCAGACTTGGCATGCGGTCGCTAGGGGGACATGAAGGGCCGGGCCTGACTGCCTAAGATCACCGTTTTTTGAATCAGATTCCATTTGGAGAGACGGCATGCATGCTTGGCTTTGTGAGAACCCCACGGGCGTAGACGCCCTCAGCTGGAAAGAGCTGCCCACCCCCACGCCCGGGCCAGGCCAGGTGCTCATTCAAATTGAGGCGGCCAGCCTGAATTTCCCCGACCTGCTGATCGTGCAAAACAAATACCAGATGAAGCCCGAGTTGCCCTTTGTGCCGGGCTCGGAATACGCCGGCACGGTGCAAGCCCTGGGCGAAGGCGTGACGCACCTCAAAGTCGGCCAAAGCGTGGCTTGCCTGTCAGGCACGGGCGGCTTTGGCACCCACACCTTGGCCCCGGCCAAACTGTGCATGCCCTTGCCCGCTGGTTTTCCGGCCACCGATGGCGCGGCCTTCATCATGACTTACGCCACATCGCACCACGCCTTGGTCGACCGCGCCGCATTGAAAGCTGGAGAGACCGTGCTGGTGCTGGGCGCAGCAGGTGGCGTGGGAACGGCAGCCATCCAGATTGCCAAGGCCATGGGGGCCAAAGTGATTGCGGCGGCATCCACCGACGAGAAATGCGCCTTGTGCACCACACTGGGGGCCGATGCCACCATCAACTACAGCACCCAAAACCTGCGTGAGGCCCTGAAAACCCTGACTGAAGGCAAAGGCCCCGATGTGGTGTATGACCCCGTGGGCGGCGATCTGGCCGAGCCTGCTTTCCGCTCCATCGCCTGGCGCGGGCGCTACCTGGTGGTGGGCTTTGCGGGCGGCCCCATCCCATCGCTGCCGCTGAACCTGCCCTTGCTCAAAGGCGCCTCTTTGGTCGGTGTTTTTTGGGGCGACTTTGCCAGACGCGAAGCCCAAGCCAACGCGGCCATGATGGGCGAGCTGGCCCAGTGGTACAGCCAAGGCAAGATCAAACCCGTGCTGGACCGCACCCTGCCCATGAGCGACATCAAAGCCGCCTACGCCTTGATGGGTTCACGCAGCGTCAAGGGCAAACTGGTGATGGTGAATTGATGGTCTGAAAACTGCCCCGCGGCAAGGGGCAGTGGCCAATAAAAAAGCCCGTGTGACGAATCTCACGGGCTTGGCGCTGGCGTCAAAGTGAATTTTTCAGGGACGACCAATTGGTTTCCCGCATGTTTCACACTGCTCAAAGTGAAAAGCTATTTGGGTCAGAGTTGGTTGTTAGAGCATATTTCTATTAACATCAAAACCCTACAGCGAATCTTGCAAACACAGTCGTTGTCGATACTGCTTGGTGGGCTTCTTGACGGTAGATAGCCGTGATATCTAATTGTTGATTTTTAGCAAATTCAAAGTTAGCACCTAAAGTTGCAGTTACTCTATTTTTTCTAGGATTAGGGTTGAAGTTAAGCGGGCTGATGCCATCAATGCCAGTAGCTGAGTAAGTACCATTGTATGCGCCTGTATCGGTCTCTAAACCCGTACTGGCAAACAGTATTGCTTTTGGCATTAAGCGATAGCTTATGCCTACGCCTGCTAATAAAGTCGTGGCATTGGTGTTGAGTGCACTGTAAGTCAACGGTGCAGTTACAGAAACAGATGCACTTTCGGTGTAACCTTTCATTTTATTTTGGGTATAGCGTAAACCCATGTAAGGACTAACAATCAATTCCGGCATTACCGAAAAACCATACTTTGCTGTCATTTGTGCGCCTTGGCTAATCAATTGGGAGCCCCCGCTTCCAAGTTCGCTGGTGCCAAAGGCTTGGCGGGTAATTGTCATATCCTTTGGCGCATAGGCTGCGGAGCCTTTAACTTCCACTCCTAGGCCATCAGGCGCTTGGCGCCACAGCCCAAAAAGACCAATCATGGGGATGCTATTGCCTAACTTGACAATGCTTGACCCACTTACCGATAAGTTTTGGTCAATCCATGCACCAATGCGGCTGTTGTTCTGATTGAGTCTATACGAAGCAATTATGATGCCGCTGGCATTATTTAATTCTTTTGAATGCGTCGAACTGTGACGCCTGCCGGCATTCACACAGATCCCATTCATATCGAATACAGAGCAATCAATGGTCAAGCTGTTGACCATCACGGCGTTCTCTAATGCGAAGGTGCTTGTCAAAGCGGTTGCGGTGTTGGCAATAGATTGTTGGGTGTCGACCGTAGAAGCACCGGTGACAATTAAATCCCAAATATCAGACGAGGAGTTAACGAGACTCCATCGAAATCCATTGAAGGAGCCCGAGGTGTTATTTAGGTTAGTGATTGTAATTCCAGAAAAAACACTATTGTAAGTACCTTTTGTTAGCGTAGAAGCACTCACACCCTCAACCCCGCCCCCATAAATGGCAAAATTGGTGCTTCCGCTTGGGAAGGTAACTGCCAATTGTCCGTAATTAGATAGGCTCCGAACAATAATGTTGTAGTTGACAGGAAGAATTCCGCTGTAATTTATTGCTGTCGTTAAGGGGCTTGAAGCATTTCCCCCTTGGAGATTATTAAACGTTGTGATGACCCCTTGACCAAGATTGTTGTATAAATTTCCCGAACCTGAATCGGAAGTCATGGATCCAACGTTAGTTAGATTAACAATTGTTCCGCTGTTAGTAAGTCCCCATGGTGCATAAATAGTACCGAAATTTTTAAAGGAATCTACAAATGAATCGCCGCCAAATTCTATACCATTCGATAAGGAGGTAATTAGATTATTATTTACCAGTTCACCAATTCGAACGTTGCTAGTTAATCCTCCAAGTCGTCCAGAAATGATACCGTTATTTTCAATGCGATCGACCGTCGCGTTAAGGCTATAAAGCCCAACATAACTATTGCTAGAAATAGTGCCGTAATTTGAAATAGTTCCAACAGATCCGCTTTCCAAATAAATCCCTGGAAAACCTGACTCACTTCCAGTTGAGGAGATGGTTGCTCCTAAATTGTTTGTAATTCTATTAACCGTTCCATAGCTCCATAAGCCAGATTCTGTTCCTGTTATGAAACCAGAATTAATCAAGCTTTGAATATTTCCGGTAGGGCCATTCAAAATTCCCGTTTTAATACTCGAAATTGTGGAATTGCTTGTATTGTTTAAAGTCCCTAACTCGCCAGATGCGGAAATGGCATCGCCAGACAAACTTGTTGCTGTGACGCTGCCACTTGTGGTGGTCCCTAATGTGAGATTACCGCCGATCCAAGTGATTCCAGTTTCACAAGTACCAGTGAAGATCGTATTGGTTGTTGCAATAGGACAAGTCTGAGCACCTGCCTTGGAGATGACAACGAATGTGAAAGCTGATGCCAGCGCGATTTGGTAAAACTTGAGAAGGTTCATGATAGTAAATAGGTGAATATGACAAAACTATTTTTAGCCAGTCATCATGATAGATTCTTTTAATTCAAGCAAGCAGTTTATACCCAGATGGCCACCCGAACTACCCACTTATGGCCACCTCAAACTCCCCCACCTGAATTGATCGGAGACAGGGTCTCAACGCCGACACCGTCGGCACCTATGGGCAGGACGCATGTTCTGGCTTTCCTCGAAGGAAGGCCAAGGAGTGAATGTCTTGAAATCCAACCAACGCGCCACCGTCATCACGCAACTGGAGCGCAGCACCCCACAGCGCGAGATCGCCAGCATCACCGGCATCGACCGCAAAACCATTCGCAGCTACCACCGGCGCTGGCTTGCCGATCCTTCAAATTCCCCCGGGGTGGCCACCGACTCTGAGGCCGGAGGGTGTCCTAAATTTTATGTAAAAGATCTCATGGCAGGAAACGGGGTTTGAGACGCCTTGACCGGGCTGCTGCCGCAGGCCGCCGTCAGGAGCCCATAGCAAAAAGCCCCGCGTGGTGCGGGGCCTGAGGCTGCCTCAATGCCTGCTGAGCAGGTTGGAGGTCTTTGTACTGGCGGGCTAAAAGATACCAGATCGCAAACCGCCTAAATTCCCAAGAGCAAGCCGATCAAGCACTTGGGGCCCAGTTCATAATTCTAAATGTTGAGACATCTTCTCGTACCGAGAGTTTTCTAGATCTCTATTTTTGAGTGCTCCGGAATTCGAAACTGATGTGTAATCCCAATGCACCATGTCAAACGCTAAGTGTCATCTTCGCCGATGAGCACGCTCCACTGCCACAACTGGCAGACCCCCTTCGTTTGAGTGGCCTATAATTTCAGCAAAAATTATGAGGCTTGAGGGCGGGTCTCCAAAGAAACAAACTATTTTTTTTCGGAAATACCGCTACCCTCGGCTTTGCCCGAGACAGGAGACTCTCATTTTAAAATCTTTCTCCTTGCTAATCGTTGCTGTGCTCTGTCTTGCTTTGGGCGGGTGCGGCGGCAACGGCCTGCCTGCGACCGTCGCTCAGCAATTCGACAACGGCGTGACAGCCCGCAGCTCTTCGCTCGTCATTCCGTATAGCCCCGAGGGCTACGTGACCTCGGCGGACTGGTACTTCCCGCCCCAGACTAACGGCACGGTTGGGGCCAAAGGCGTCGTCTGGCTCCAGCGCGGCGACACGGCGACCTTGGCCGCGTTGGCGGCCCAGATCTCAGGCCAGACCAACAGCATCGTCGTGGTGCCTGTGATCAGTTCTTTCGAGATTCCGACCCAGCCAGGGCGATATCTAGGCAGCGCGCCGATGCAGCAGGCGGTAGCAGACATGATGCTGGGTGACCGTGTGGCGCTCACAACGAGCGCGACCGCCGCCGGCTATCAGGGGGTGCTACCCCAGAGGTTCCTGCTTGCCGGAGAGCGTCTGGGAGGCGGGTTCGCCGCCGAGGTGGCCGCACGCACCGTCGACAACGGCGCCGCCGCAAATCTGCTGGGCGTGGTGATGTTTGACGGCGTGGCCAGCCCGGACCAGTTCCCCGCTTCGCTCGCCAAGCTCGATTCCCTGGGCATACCTCTCTACCAGATCGCCTCGCCGCCGCAGACCGGGAATCATTGGGGCAGCACCACGGATCAGCTCGTGGCCCTCCACCCCGACCGGTTCGTCGGTGTTCAGCTCGATGACGGCAACGCCACGAGCGCCGCGATCACACTCGCCACCGGCTGGATCAACGACATCTACGACGGAAGGTTTGGCCCGACGAATCCCTTCTACGGCATCTACGGCGACCCCAACGACGGCACCTACGTCCCAAACCAGCAGATCTTGATGGGCGAGGCGGGGGTCACCGTGCTACCCGCACCGCCACCCGTTGATATCAATCAGTATGCAGGCACCTGGTACGAACAGGGCAGCGTGAAAAAAGACCCGTCCAATGTGCTCTACAACGTCAAAGCGGTCTACATGTCCCAGAGCGACGGCAGCATGAGTGTGCAGAATTCCGGCAAATCCGTCGGACCCAGCGGCCCGGAGTGGAGCATCACAGGGTCGGCCGTGCCGGTCAACGCATTCAACACCCGCCTCAACGTGAGCTTCTCCGGCGAGCCCAACCGGAACGTGCCGGGCAACTACTGGATCCTGGACTACGCCCCGGACTACAGTTGGGCGATCGTCGGCGACCCGACCGGGACCTCGGGATCCATCCTGAGCCGTTCCCAGGTCATCTCTGAGGTTGAGTTCAGCGCGCTTGTGGCCCGGGCATATCGGTTGGGTGTGCGGGGCATCACCCCGACTGCGCAGTACCCCTGATATTCCTGCCGGCGGGCTGACTTCCCGGATCTACCTGAGCGCGAGTTGGCAAACGCGCCCTTGGGCTGCTTGAGCAACAGGCGTTTACGAAAGCCCTTCGGTCCGAAGGGCTTGGTCTCCTCGATCAGGTGGCTCTTTAATCCAGTGATCGGTCTTGCGAACTCTGACTTTCGCACCACAGAACTTGACGACCGCTCCCAGCCTGGATCGGACCTTTAGGAAGAACACACCAGCGACACCTTTTGGCCGAAAGCAGCCCATCCTTTGGGATGCACCAACGCACCCCACTGAGAAAAACGAGCAGCCAACCGGTATGAACCTTTATGAAACCACTGCATATAAGCATCAAGGAGCAGGGCCATGGCTAATAACAAGACCTCATCTTCGAACCCACGGGCTGAAAAAATGGGTGACGTGCTGGACGCCCTGTCCAGTGGCATCGCCAAAACCGCTGCCTTTGAACCCAAGTTCGAGCCCAAACTCTTGGTTCCAGAGGTTCCAGCCGAACCTGCCCGCCAGCTACTGACCGAAATAATGCTTGCCGAGCGCTGGGTGTGTTCAGTCGCACGCCTTCAGCGCTAGCGGACCGTCGGCGAGGGCCCGCAGTACTTGAAGATCGTGGGGAAAGTTTTTTACCGGCTCAAAGACATTGAGGCCTATGAAGAAGCCTGTCTGATCCGGAAGGTGTTCAAGGAGAGCACCCAAGGAGGCCCCGAAAGAGTTGTAAATTGTTCGAACGACTTGGAATGAGTTCGAAATAGTTTTGGCGGAGCAGAACATGCTTCATCACAAACCGCCTGAGTTTCCCAAGAACAAGCCGATTAAGCACTTGGGGTCTTAGTCAGCATTCTAAATGTTGAGACAGCTATTTGGTGTGGCCGCGTAACTGAAAATTCGGATCGACTTGATAGCTCTTAGGGATGGAAGCAAACATGCGGCTTCATCAACCCAAAGGAGCCCGCAGCATGCAATCTCACCCACAAGCACAAATCGATTCACGGCCCGAGCCAAGTCCCATGGCCATCATTGGTGCCATACTTGCCCAAGGCGCAATTCGATATCTTGATCGGCAGAAAAGGGAACAACGAGTTGCTCAAAAAAGCAGCAGGATCTCTGCCTCCCGCCTAATTGCTAAGCCCGCTAGCACTTTGCCGACAAAGTGAATCGCTTGTTTAGCTTCAGATAAAACCGGACAGCCTTGATTCGATTTTGGTATGAATACATGAGCTACCTTCTAGTAGTCCAAGTTTTTAGCAGCATCCCCAGATGGTCGGTTTTCGGCCGGCGTCAACACGCTCATGATCCTCGGATCGAGTCTTCAAGTCACTAACGCGCTACCATTAAAAGCTTATTTTCAAGCAGATGGGTCTTGGAAATGGTTGGCGCGCAAGGTTACCACCAGCGTGTCGCGATGGCCTTGAGCGCCCAACGGCTGTACCGGCGTGCTTTCGTGGATCACGCGCGCATCGTCCAGTAAAAGCAACGACCAGGCTTGCTTCATGGTGAACCTCTCACCCCTTGGCCCGTGAGCGTCGAACACGCGCGTCTCGCCCCCTTTGATGCTCTCCCGGTGAACCACAAACACGGCAACGAAATCCACGCCATCGCGGTGCGCGCCTTCTGGCGTGGGCCGGCCAATACCGTCTGTCGTGTCGATGCGAAATTGGTGCGCTTCGATGCACCATCGTGTGTCCATACCGCGCAGTTGATTCGCTGTTGTGGCCAAAGCAGACAATATTTTGGGCCAGGCCGGTTGATAAAGGGTTCTGTCCAAAATGGGTTCGAACCAACGCGCCATCCCGCCATGCAGTGCGTTGTAGTCCAGCGATTGCCAGTGGGCGCGGTGCGACACCTGGGCCAATGTGCCGCTCTCATGAACAAAACTGCTGTGCCGTCGGCGTCGGTAGCGGCCGCCATCCTTTAAGTGCTGGTCGTGGGGCATGTCGTTCCAGTCGGCGGACAGGGCGTTCAACTCATCCAGTGAGCAAGCGCCCCACTGCGCAACGCTTGCAGCATCAAGCACGATGAAGGCGTGCTGCGCCATCTGGTCCGGCAGGTTGGAAAGTGGGGCGTAGTGAGGCGTTAATTCGTGCATTTTTGAAAATTCAGTCTATATTGGATTTTGCAATGAATGACGCAGATTCTGGGTGGCGGCCTCGTTGAGAGACAAACGAACGCCCAGGACGCCATTGCCCCTGCGAACAGGTGCTTTTCGCAGGCGGATGTCGATGCTGAGGATGTCTGTGTAAGCCACGCAAGCTTGGGCGATACGTGTCATGAGACGTTCTTGGGTTTCGTAGTGCCCATCTTCAGCAAGCCGGTCAATTTCCGCCATCAATGGGTCATAGTCAAAGACATTCACCATCTCATCTTTAGCAATTAGTACCCGATGGCTGCCGATGCCCAGGGTCAGGTCCAAGAGGTGAATGTCGGGTCGGGTGTCCAACGGACCATAAGTTCCGATGTCTGTTCTCAGATGCAAATCTCTCAACTCGATGACTGCTGAATTGGTAGGTTTCATATCTGAACCTTTTGAAGAGTAAATTTCATCAAACCGTCGCTAGCTTCTTCGATCAAATCCAACACCTGCTCAAAGCCCTGATCGCCACCGTAGTAGGGGTCCGGTATGACCGAGGCTTGCGATGTTTGCAAAAATTCAGCCAACCCCCGAACCTTGTGAAGATGTTGTGCTGGACATCTCTCCTCTAAGAGCGCGCGGTTATCCCAATCCATTGTCAATAGCAAATCGAATTCTTCAAAGTCACTGTCCACAATTTGCCTGGCTCTTAAATGAGACATGTCATACCCTCTTTTGAGCGCATGCACCTGGCTACGCTCATCCGGGGGTGCATCAGGATGAAAATTGTGTGTGCCGGCCGAGTCAATTTTGACTTTGTGCAAGAGTTTCTGATTTGCCAGCCGCTTGTAAAAGACAGCTTCTGCGGTGGGACTTCTACAAATATTGCCCATGCAGACAAAAAGAATTTGGTATTTAAGGGCGCTCATTTTTTTTATTGGTTGAAATCATTTTTTAAAAAGTACAACAGAGGGTGTGACTGTCAGTGCCGCTTATCGGCCTTCCAAGTGCCGCCATATCGGTAACTGGGGTGAAACGCTACTTTGGTCCGGCATGCTTGGCAAAGCAAGGTCCAAACACCGGTTTCGTCTGGCACCACCCTGTAAAGCGTTGAACTCACATCTTTGCAGTTTTCGCAAGCTTTGATACGGGATCGAACAGGTTTGGGCATGGTGATCCAAGATCAATCAATCGCGTCAAACTGGACGGTCGCCCGCCGGGAATTGGCGAGCTTCAACACGCTACTTTTATGGGAGCCAGTCATGGCCTTTTTGACGACTTTGTAAATGTCGAGATCAAAGTCAAAGTCTTCAGACCGAGCGATGTCTTCCATTTCATCGTGATCGTTGGCGGTACCCAAGTAACACCATTTGTTGATTACCAGCATGCTGTGGCCGTCCTTAATGGCCACAGCTCCCTCAAATGGCCAAATCGGTACTTTGTAAAGCTGAAGCGACGTTTGTAACTTCAAGTTGTGAACCGCCAAAGACACTTTACCGATGCATGCGCCTTGGCATTGTTTGACTTGGTAGCCGAAGCAAGGTTTTCCTTCTTCCACTTTTTCGAGACCCATCAAGGCCTCACACAGTTGGTACTTTTTGGCGACGGCGGCAAGGTAACCAAGCGCTTCTTTTTTATTCGGAAAAAGCCCATACAAGTTGTCTTGAAATCCTGGCTGCAAATGCTTGTGCGTGATGAGTGTGGGGCGTTGAAGGCCCGAGGGTTCTTCACTCAATTGCCATGCGCACAAGTCCTTGGAGCGACGAAGTTTGATGTTCGCGCTGGGCATACGCTCTTTGATGAGCTTGGCCTCTAATATCAAGGCGCTCAATTCGCCACCGGTTTCTATCCACTCGATGTGATGAACCTGTTGGGACAATTTCATTTCTTTGCGAACGGTCAGTGCACTTTGGAAATGGCTCATGACACGGCTGCGCATCGAAATGCTTTTGCCGATGTACAAGGGGGCGTGGTGCTCGCCGTAAAAAATATAGCAACCTGGCGAGTCTGGAATTGCGTCGATAACAGATTGGCTGATGTTGGGCGGCAGGCTCACACTGCCCAGCAACTCATTGACCGCTTCGAGCAAGCGCGCTGGGCCAAAGGTTTTTTCACAAACACGCCAAAATTGAAGGAGCAAATCGGCATCACCCAAGGCTCTGTGCCTCGCACTGACCGTTAGCCCATGCGCAGCGACGATGGTGTCCAGGTTGTGCCTAGCTTGGTGCGGAAAAAGCAGTCTCGAAAGTTTAACGGTACAAAGCACTTTGGGCCGAAAATCCATCCCCAATCGCTTGAACGAAGCTTTGATGAATCCATAGTCAAAGCGGGCGTTGTGCGCGACAAAGATCTTGCCCTCAAGCTCTCTTTTGATTTGCAGCGCCAGTTCGTCGAATGGGGGTTGGCCCGCCACCATTTCTGGCGTGATACCTGTCAACCGCTGGATATTTTGAGGAATGAAGGCTTGGGGATCTACCAAACACTCCCAGGCAGTTTCTTGACCATGAGCGAGTGTCTTGATACCGATCTCGGTGATTCGGTCACGCTCGGAATTGCCGCCAGTCGTCTCAATGTCGACAAAGGCCAGAACAGGGAATTCGGTTTTTGTAGACTTCATTGAAATGTCACGAGGTGAAAGCTGCATTGATATTTTTAAGTCAATAAACCCCTGTTGAGGTGAGCACCTCAGCAGCTTTGCGAAACGTCATCAAGTTGTTATTTGTTTCTCTTGCGCTATGCAACTTTTAAGTGCGTTGGATTTAAATTGGGCCAACCATTTTGGTTTTGTAGTTGGCTTTTTTGAAATTTGATTCAACTGCTCTTTTGTTGCTCTACTTACGATGTAGTTGGTTTCACATTTGCAGTAATCTTCAAAGTTGCTTGCTTCTACTGCGTTGCCTTTAATTCCTTTGTGCAGGCCCACCTGCTCATTTACACAAGCTTTTTGCAGGTCTGCTGAAGTTTCGTCTGCATGGGACTGCATGCAAAAAAGCATAAAAGAGAGCACTAATAAATTTTTTAGGGATGTCATGGATTTCCTGAAGGTGCCTAGACCGATTACTTGGAATTCTTGCCAGATGAACTTGCCCCTGTTTGACGTACCTCTTAGCCAGCGAATTATGCGGCTTTCCTAAGCTGTGCCGCCAGCCAGCTTCTCTCAAACTGCATCGGGCTGACGTAGCCCAATGTCGAGTGAATCCTGCGGTGGTTGTAGAACGTCATCCAGTCAATCACCTCGTCCATGGCCTGCCTGCGTGTTGCAAACCGTTGGCCATACAGACGGCCCACCTTCAACCGACCCCAGAAACTCTCGGTGGGCGCATTGTCCCAACAATCACCCTTGCGGCTCATGGAGCTTTTCATCTTGTAACCCTTGAGCGCCGACTGAAACTCGTGCCCGCAATATTGGCTTCCCCGGTCCGAGTGAAACACCAGTCCTGGCTCGGGCGCACGTCTGAACCACGCCATACGCAGCGCATCCGTCACCAGCGAGCTTTGCATGTGCGCCTGCATGCTCCAGCCCACTACCTGGCGGCTAAACAGGTCCAGCACTACCGCCAGGTACAGCCAGCCTTCGTCGGTGGCAATATAGGTGATGTCGCCTGTCCACACCTGGTTAGGCTGGCCTGCCGTGAAGTTGCGCTGCAGCAGGTTGGGGGCAATCGGTAAATCGTGCTTGCTGTCGGTGGTGACGACAAACTTTCTTTTGCCCCTGGCCTTGATCCCATGCTCTTGCATGGTGCGTCGTACCCGCTCTTTGCCCACTCGGATACCACGTGCCACCAGCTCTTTGCACATCTTGGGCCAACCGTACTCGCCCCTGACTTCGGCGTGGATGGCCCGAATGTGGGCCAGCAGCGCTTCGTTGCTGATGCGCCGGTTGGCGCCTGGCTTGGAGGGTTTGTCCGCTCCCTGGCGGCGCAGGTGCGCAAAGTAGCCACTGGTGCTGACTTCGAGTAAGTCGCACACCATGGAAACTGGCCACTGCTTTTTGTTGCTCGCTACCCAGGCGTACCTCACGAGGATTCCCTTGCGAAGTACGCCGTCGCTTTTTTTAAGATGTCGCGCTCCATCTTGACTCTTGCAAGCTCAGCGCGCAGCCTGGCCAGTTCCATCTGCTCGGCGCTCACGGGCTTGTCGCCCGCACCCTTGAGTTTGCCTTTGCTATCGAGCCTGACCCAGTTCTCCAGCGTCTGCTTAGGGATGCCCAGCACCTTGGCTGTGACCGCAGCCACCTGGCCGCCCCTGACAAGCCTGACCGCTTCCATCTTGAATTCCAGCGTGTAACGCGCCCGTTTCGTCTCGTTCATTTCTTGTCTCCTAAAACTGATTTTGAACCATCAGCTAAGGAGTACGTTTTTCGGGGGCAAGGTCAAGATGCCAAAACAATTTTGCAAATATGTTCCAGCCGTTCAATGTGTTCATAGGCTCGCCAAGGTGTCACATCAATGGCAACAACGCCATGACCTTTGATGCCAACAATGTCGTAGCCAATAAAGCCCTTGTCATCTAGTTGCAAATTAGCGTGGCATTGATCTGCAAGTTGTTGACTGATTGGCTCAACATCCAGAACATTGGGGGCTACTCGTGTGTAGCGATTTAGCTCTGGGAATGATTCACTGATTGTGCTCAGGTCAAT
>Ga0247843_1000195_pt1 | contig 141158 bp, 127 predicted proteins | sample LaCruzMarch2017__FD_192420 | JGI IMG/M metagenome (GOLD analysis project Ga0247843, IMG submission 192420) | Freshwater microbial communities from meromictic Lake La Cruz, Castile-La Mancha, Spain - LaCruzMarch2017_8m | ecosystem: Environmental > Aquatic > Freshwater > Lake | place: Spain...
TTGGGACTTCTGCGCCTATGACGAAATGCTTGCAGGAGAGCCGTATGCCGGAAATCTGCACGTCCGGTTCGACGAGGGGGAGCAACGGGACCGGCGCAAGCCGCCCGTTGCTCTCTACTCTACTGTCCTCTGTGGTGAAGAGGTGCCATTTTTACCACAGAGAGCACAGAGTCCACAGAGGTCAGAATCGAAACTATCGGATTCGCAGTTTGCCCTCAGCTTCGTCGCATCGGTCGCAAGCTATTCCGTAGTCCCGCTGAAGGGCGGTTTTTCGAAATAGGCTTGAGCGCGAATGCGAACGCAGCCGATTGCTATCGAAAGCGATACTCCGGTGACGAGTTGGCAAGTCCCTGGAAGCCTCACGCAGTCAGCCCATCCTTCGGCGCTTTCGCTTTCTTCTCGCGGGTATCCCGGCCTTTGGCCACGAGGCTGGCTTCGGCGATGATTGAGGAACAGCTTTCCGCGAGGCCCACGTAAGGGGCGATGCCAAGTTCAGCCATGAAGCCGATCAGATCCAGTGCGAGGCGGATCCTGGTGGTGAGTGTTTCTTTGATGACGCGCATTTCCGGCAGCTTGCTGGGATTCACCGTGGGCAAGGCTACGGCGGCGGCGGCGTCCGCGGCTTCCTCATCCTTGACCAGCTGGATGTAGGCAGCGTGGGCTTGCTTGAGCGGCTGGTAATAACGCAGCAAGTCCGTCTCCTTCAGCGCGGCTTGGGCTGGAAGGGTATCGAAGTCCGCGAAGAAGAACTCCAACTGCGTGGTATTTTCTCCATCGCTCTTGGTTTCAAATTGCTTGGGCCTCTTCTCCAAGAGATCGCGCAACAACCCTGCGGCTTGGAGGCGCGCGGGCGGCAAGGCCGGGTCATTGTCCGTCAAGATCGCCCGGATTCCCTTGCGAATTGAGACCACGTATTTGTCCCGGAGCTTTTCCTCGCGGGCCTTGTCTTTGGTGAACTGGCCTTTGCGCTCCATCCGCATCCGCAAGCCCAGATGCACCGTCTGCACACCAATCTGTTTCGCCAGCGCTTGGCCGACCGCATCCGTGGAGGGCAGTCCGCTCGCCGGGTCCCTCAACGCCTCCTCGAGCCGCCCTCCCACGTTGACGAGTTGATCACTGGTGAAGTCACGCGATGCCCGGCTTGGGTAAAATTCGATGTTCATGAGGAGGAATGGTGGGTGATGTCGTATGGTCTGTTCCGAAGATCCTAACAGAGCATTCAAATGCAACTGATTTTTTGGGGCAATGGCCCCTCGTGGTGGGATCGCCAGATGACTATTCACCTCCCGCCACGCTTCTGGCGATCTTGCCACGACCGCGACCTTCTCAAACCTGCTGCTGGCGATCTTGCCAGATACCGATTTGCGACGAATTCGTTTCATGGCGATCTTGCCAAAGCTGCCTTGGCATCCCTCTTGTCCTCTGGCGATCATGCCACGAGCCGAGGCGGGGCGAATCCGGCTCCTGGCGACCTTCCCAGATCATGGGTTGTGGTCGGTTCGTCGCTTGGGAGTCTTCCCAGGTTGGAAAGTGATCGTTACAGAAACGGCGGCTGGAAGCCACCCCCACGGTTTAGGAGCCGCTCCCGCATTCCAGGGTAATCGCCCACGCATTCCACCTCGATACCCATTAGGTCCATTCACACCCCCGCAGCCGACTTGGCAAGCCGTCTAGGGTGCGCTAGGATCGCTCCATGGCTACCGTCGCCAACCTCCCGGTTTCCGCAGCCGCCCCTCGCGTCCCTCGCCTGGAGCCGGGGGATCATTTGAGCCGGGCCGAGTTTGAGCGTCGCTATCACGCGATGCCCTCACGAGTGAAGGCGGAGCTGATCGAAGGAATCGTTTACTTGCCCTCGCCCGTCCGCCTCACGCACCACGGAAGACCTCACGGTTGGATGATGACGTTCCTTGGAACGTACGAAGCCGCAACCCCCGGCACGGAATCCGCCGATAATGCCACGATCCGCCTGGACCTGGAGAATGAACCGCAGCCTGACGGCCTCCTCCGCATCCTTGAATCCCATGGGGGGCAGAGCCGTCTGGATGCCGATGGGTATGTGACCGGCAGTCCCGAGTTGGTCGTGGAAATCACCGCTTCCAGCGTCTCCTACGATTTGCACGAGAAGAAGCGGGCCTACCACCGCAATGGCGTGCGGGAGTATTTGGTCTGGCTGGTTGAAGAAGAACGGATCGCTTGGTGGGAGTTGAAGGAAGGGGATTACGTCCTTCTGGAGCCCGATCCGTCCGGAGTTCTCCGAAGCGGCGTCTTCCACGGGCTTTGGCTGGATGCGCTGGCGATGTTGCGTGGCGATTTGGCCAGAGTTCTAGAGACGGTTCGCGAAGGAACCCGAACCGACGAACACGCGGCCTTCGTCGCGGATCACCTAGCGTAGCCTCGCTTTTTCTCCTCATTTTCCGCGAAATCGGATCGCAATCCGATGACAGGTGCGACATGTTTGTCCGGTGATCGGGAGCGTCCCTCCTCTTTCCAAGCACATCCCCGCAACGAATGTCCCAGCCGCCCAGTTCCGAGATCAAGACCGTCAAGGTCCCGCAATCGCTCCCACTGACGACGACGCGGTTCCGGCCACCGAAGAAGAATCTGCCGCAGACCAAGGCGGAGCGGGATTCCCTCCTGAAGCGGATTCGCGCTTATGTCGACTCCGAGCGGATCGTGCCGCCGATGCCGCTGGACGAGCTTGAGGTCCATGCCCGCGCCATCTTGCGCGCCGAGGGTTACCCCGATGACACCTATCTCCATTACACCGCTGTCTGCATCAGCAACGAGGCGTGGCGGGAAACCTTGGCGTCGATTCCCTACGAGCGGCGGCTCCTCCTCATGCCGAAGTGCCTCCGGGTCGAAGACAAGTGCCCGGCGCCGTTCGATGAGTTCGGCCTCCTCTGCAAACAGTGCGGCCTCTGCACGATTCAGGATTTCCAAAACGAAGCGGAGCGTTTGGGCTATGCCGTACTCGTAGCCGAAGGATCCGCGATCGTGATGTCGCTCATCCAGACCGGACGGATCGAAGCGATCGTCGGGATCAGTTGCTTGCCGGTCTTGGAACGGACGTTCCCTTACGTCGAGGCCGCCGCGATTCCTTCGATCGCGGTGCCGCTCCTCCAGGATGACTGCATCAACACGACGGTCGACAACGATTGGGTCTGGGAATACATCCACCTCACGAGCGATGACAAAACGCGCCGCTTGAATCTGACGAGCCTCCACGACGATGTGCGCGCCTGGTTCACCCGGGAGGCGATCGACGATCTCATGGGACCGGCCGAAGGTCATGCCGAACGCGTTGCTCGGGATTGGCTGGCCAAGGACGGCAAACGGTGGCGGCCCTTCCTGACGTTGTCGGCCTATCAAGCGCTGCGCGAGGATCCAGAGGGGGAGATTCCGGCCGGCATCCGCCGTTTGGCCTTGGCCGTGGAGTGTTTCCACAAGGCGTCCCTGATCCACGACGACATCGAAGATCAGGATCACGAGCGGTACGGCGAAGCGACCTTGCACGAGACGGAGGGATTGGAAGTCGCCCTCAACGCTGGGGACCTCCTCATCGGGGAAGGCTATCGCTTGATTGCGGAATCGGGTGCGGAACCGGCTCAGGTGGTCGCCATGCTCAAGGCAGCGGCGGATGGACAACGAGAACTTTGCCGCGGCCAAGGTGCCGAACTGGCTTGGGCGCGCAATCCGGCGGCTTTGAAGTCCTCCCAGGTCTTGGAGATCTTCCGGCAGAAGACGGCCCCGGCGTTTGAAGTGGCCCTCAAGCTCGGTGCCGCCTACGCGGGCCGGCTGGAGGATTACGCGGATGCGTTGCATACTTATAGTGAAGCCCTCGGGATCGCCTACCAGATCCGGGACGACATGGATGACCTCAGTGAGGACGCCGGCGAGAACTTCGTGGGAGCATTCCGGCCCAGCGTGCTTTTGGCGAAGGCACGCGAGATGGCGAGCGGGGCGGAGAAAGAATGGCTCGGGGATCTCTGGAGCCGCGAACCGCAGGAAGGGACTTCGGTCCGTTCCGTCCGAGAGCTGGTTCACCGGGTCGGAGCGGATGAGAAATGCCTCCTCATGTTGGAGACCTACAAGGAAACCGCGATCCGCAGCTTGAGCGACATCGACAACGCAAACCTCAAGGGCCTCCTGCGCCGAGTCATCGGCAAGATGTTCAACGAATTGGAGATCAAGGGCTGGTGCCGCGAGTTCGAAGTGCGCAACGGGATCCTCGAAGGCGAACCGGTCGCTGAATCCCCGGGCACCGTCGCGAATGTCCCTGCGTCTTGAGATGTTGCAGGTGGCGCGGCTGGCTCCGGGAGTGCTCGGAGACGCCGCGACTCTGGTGGAGGCATTCGTGCGCAGTTGCCAGCAAGCTGATGGCGGGTTCTGCGGACGGGCGGGGACGAGTGATCTGTATTACACGTCATTTGCCGTAGATGCCTTGACCGCGCTCCGGGCGGAACTTCCAGAAGAGGCGCTGATCACTTACCTGCGGAGCTTCGGGGAAGGCGAGGGCCTGGATTTTATCCATCTCTGTTGCCTGTCGCGCCTCTGGTCCGTGACGAGAATCGCACGCATGGAGGATGCATTGCGGGATCGGCTGCTCGCCTCGATCGAGCAGTATCGCACGCCGGACGGTGGATACGATGCCCGGAGCGGTGCGTTGGCGGGCTCCTCCTATGGCTGTCTGCTCGGTTACGCGGCCTACGCCGATCATCATCTTCTGCCGCCGCAGGTGGATCGGCTCAGCGATTGTGTTCGTGGCCTTCGCACCAAGGAAGGCGGATGGACCAACGACCCGAAGTTCCGGATCGCTTCGGGGCCCGCCACGGCGGCGGCGGTCAGTCTTTGCCGGAACCTGCGTCTGCCTCTGGGGCCGGAGACGGCGTCCTGGCTGATGCAATGTTACCACCCCGAAGGCGGATTCCGCGCGATCCCGGAGGCGCCCATGCCCGATCTGCTCTCGACCGCAGTGATTCTCCACGCGTTGGACGGGCTCCAAGCTCCGCTCGGCGGGATTAAGGAAGCTTGTCTGGACTACGTGGATTCCCTGTGGACGAACGACGGCGGATTCCACGGAAATTGGGCCGACGACGCCCTGGACGTGGAATACACCTACTACGGTCTCCTCGCTCTGGGGCACCTGGCTCTCTGAAGCTTCATTTTGTCCATGCAATCGGCGCAATCCGTGTTTGGTTGCGCACCCTCCTTTCATGGTCTCGCTTCAGCCAGCCTTCGAATCCTTTGAGAGCCTCGCGGCCCGCGGGAACCTGATCCCGGTGAGCGCCTCGTTTACTGCGGATTACGAGACCCCGGTTTCTGCCTATCAGAAGCTGATGGCCGCCGGCGGTTGCAGCTTTCTGCTGGAATCGGCCGAAAAGAGCGACCAGATCGGGCGCTACTCATTCCTCGGAAACAATCCGCGATTTGTCTTCACGGCGCGCGGCCGGGAAGTCGAACTTCGGGAAAGGGGATCGACCCGGACTTATACCCTCCCGGACGGAGAGGATCCGCTGCAAGAACTGGAGCGCCTCATGGCTCCCTACCGCCCGGTGGAGATCCCGGGGATGCCGCCATTCAGCGGCGGAGCCGTCGGTTATCTGGGCTATGATATGGTTCGCTTCTTTGAGCCGACCGTGCCGCCTGCGAGCAATGACCAGCTCGGTTTGCCGGACATGGTCTTTATGTTGGCGGACACTTTGGTGGTGTTTGATCACCGTTACCGGCTCCTCCAGATCGTCGCCAACATCTTCGTGGACGATCACGCTGACAGCCAAGCGGCCTACGATTGGGCGCGTGATCGCATCAACGAAATCATCGCGCAATTGCGCACGCCACTGCCGTTTGAGCCGATGAGCGCGGTGGTGCCCCCAGCCGCCGAACCCGCTTGGCGGAGCAACACCACGCAGGAGGAATACGAGGCGATGGTCCTCCAGGCAAAGGAATACATCCTCGCCGGGGACGTCTTTCAGGTCGTTCCCTCCCAGCGGTTTGAGGTAGATTACCACGGCGGACCGGTCGAACTTTACCGGGCCTTGCGGCACATCAATCCTTCGCCCTACATGTTCTGTCTCTGCTTCGACCATGGATTCGCCTTGGTCGGCAGTTCACCGGAAATTCATGTGCGTTCGCTCGCCGGACGGATTGAAATCCGCCCGATCGCCGGCACCCGTCGCCGGGGCGCCACGGCAGAAGAGGATGAAGCTCTGGCCGAGGAACTGCTGGCCGATCCCAAAGAGAGGGCCGAGCACATCATGCTGGTCGATCTGGCCCGCAACGACGTGGGCCGCGTGGCGAAGTATCAGACCGTAAAGGTTTCCGATCTTATGACGATCGAGCGCTACAGCCACGTCATGCACATCGTCTCGAATGTGGAAGGGACGCTCGATCCGGCGCACACCGCCTACGATGTGATGCGGGCGACCTTTCCGGCGGGAACCGTTTCTGGATCGCCCAAGGTCCGGGCCATGCAGATCATTCGCGATATTGAGAAGAGTCGGCGCGGTGCCTATGCCGGGGCGGTCGGATACTTTGGCTTTGATGGGAACCTGGACTCCTGTATCGCGTTGCGGACGGCGGTGGTAAAGGACGCCAAGGTCTACGTCCAGGCGGGGGCCGGCGTGGTCGCAGATTCGGACCCCACAAGCGAGTATCAGGAAACCGTCAGCAAAGCCCGTGCCCTGATCCGTGCCGTGGAGCACGCCCGTTCCCTGGCAGGGCCCAGCAATTGAAGAGCCATGCTCCTGGTCATCGATAACTACGATTCGTTCACCTACAACCTCGTCCAGTACTTCGGCGAGTTGGGGGCTGACATGGCCATTCACCGGAACGACACGATCACCCTGGACGACATTCGCAAGATGAAGCCAGAGAGGATCTGCGTTTCTCCGGGGCCCTGCACACCCAAGGAAGCCGGGATCAGCAATGACGTGATTCGCGAACTGGGCCCCCAGATCCCGATCCTTGGGGTCTGCCTCGGTCACCAGTGCATGGGCTATGTCTTCGGTGCGGATGTGATCCGTGCGCCGCGCTTGATGCACGGGAAAACGTCGCTGATTCACCACCACGGCGATGGTCTCTTCACCGGTCTTTCCAATCCCTTCGTGGCGACCCGATACCACTCCCTCATCGTGGAACGGACCAGCATCCCGCCGATTCTTGAAATCACTGCGGAGACCGCAGAAGGGGAAGTCATGGGCCTGCGCCACCGGGAATTTCCGATCTACGGCGTCCAGTTTCATCCGGAGTCGATCCTGACCATCGAAGGGAAACAGATCCTCCGGAATTTCCTCGAAGTGCCCGCCTGAATCAGGCATTGGTTTTCCCCTTTGCGGAGGCCGTGGCACGGGCATAGGATAAGCTAGTGTTGTCCTCTGCGCCGGTCCAAACCTCCCGAGTCCTTCTGTGGTGCGCGCTTCTTTGCGGACCCGCCTTCTTCGCTCTCATCCCGGCCTGGAGTGCTGAGTCGTGGGAGGTCGAGATGCACCGCCTCACTGTGAGCCTTGCTGAGGTCCCCACCGTCACGGCCTCGGGCGCACCCGTTTCGGCCCGGGTCCGCATTCGCAACTTAGGGGAAGTCCCGCTGGGTGGAGAGATCACCGTCGGTGGACCGACTGGCGATATTGCACCGCTCAGTCCCACTGTGCAGCCGTTTCAGGTGGAAGCGGGTCAGAGCGTGGAAATTGGCTTTGAGTTCACCTTCGCGGCGACGGCCGTTCGGGGGGAGTATCCGCTGCACGCGTTTGTCGAGATCAAGCAAGGCGGAGCCGGAGTCCTCCGCGTGGCCCGAACGGTTCGTGTCGATTTCCCGTCTGGATCCGCGACGTCGGAACCGATCCCCGCGACCCAGGTTCAGCTCCCGCCTCTCCCCGGGCTTACCGGTCTCAATGGGCTCTTGGAGCAGTGGCGACTGGAGGCGTTGGCCGAATACGTCCGCACCGAGGATGAGCCCACCGAAGGGAGCATCTTCCGGCTGGGGAACGGCAAGGAAGACTTTCGTGTCGCCGTCATCCCGGGGGATCAGGGGCTGCTCGATGGCTGGTTTCTTCTGGTCGGCCCCAAGGAACGGATTTACTTCCACGGAGTCCGTCTCGAAATGAACCTTCCGGGAGGAGTCCTCGGACCATCTGACGACCCGGCACTCCACGTCGAGGTCGCTCAGCCTGTGCAATCGGATGGCCAATTGGCATTCGAGCATTTCTTGAGCTGTGGAGAGTGGACCACCATGGTCCGCATCGAGGTGACGACGGGCGAGGGTGGACTCCGGATCCGTGCCATTTCCCAGGACGAGATCACCTCCTTCGGGCTGGGGCCCGGAAGCGATACCGCTGTCGCGATCACCGGTGGGCGTGGCTTGCGGGTCCAGACCGGAGAGGGATGGACGGCGGTGAACGAACCGGACTTTCTCGAAGCCGATCACGCGGCGATTGAGTTTCCTGGCGGCCTGACGGTCCTGGCCTCGACTTCCAGCACATTTCGCCGGTTGGAAGTGGCTCCTTCGACAAGATCCACCCGGATCGAAGTGGGCGGGGGCGACTGGTTGACGTTGGAGCCGGGGCTAAAAACGCCCTATGCCATGCTGCTCGATTCCGAGAAGCCAGTGGTGCAACTGCCCGCCGCACTGCAGGGGCTCTGGCTTGATCTGGACGTGGCCGGATTTGGGGCGACCTTGGACAGGCTCTCGGAGTTAGATCGTTACGACTCCGGGAAAAAGGGAGTCATTTTGCGGAACTGGACGGCCTACGGGACCAGGCCTCGCCACCCGGATCATTGGCCTCCCGACGAGTCGCTGGGCTCGTTGGCGGACTTCTTGGATTTTACCAAGGCCGCGAACCGATTGGGGCTGACATGGGCTTTGGACGATCCTTACTCCGATCTGTCGCCTTTGGCTGAGGATTTTGATTACGACTCGGTAGCTTTCTCCGCGGCGGGACTGCCCTTGGAGGGAACGCCCGGTCACTACCTGTTGCGCCCGGACCGGGTCCAGCCCTTCTTGACGAAGACACTCCAATCACTGCAGGCGACTACGAAACCGCCCGCCGTTGCGCTTGGAAAGGTCGACTCCCTTGCCTCCGGCTACCACGACCGCCGGGGCGCGTGGCATCCGCCGGCGGAAGGGGCTGCGGCCTGGCGGCAGGCAATCGATTCGACCCGTCAAGCCCTGGGCGGAGATGCGCTGGTTCTCGTGCGAGCGGACGGGAATGGGACTCCCACGAACGCCGATGGCGTGATTCTGCCGGCCACGGAAACGTCGTCCACTGCGCAGGCGGTGCCTTGGCCGCTTGCAAAGCGCGTCGGTATTCTTCGTCCTCCGGTGGCCCCTGGGGCTCGCGGCGATCTTCTCACCCTCCTCAGTGGCGAGGGCATCGTGGCCACGCATCGGGATTGGGGCCGGGAAATGGTCCGCCGGGCTTGGTTCCTTCGTCCAGTGGTCGAAGCGATGTCTGGAACCCCGTTTTCCAAGATCGAACCAGTCGGAGACGGGCACAAAAGACTGCGCTGCGCCAAAGGAGAATCTCAGACCATGTGGACCAACTGGGCGGCGGAACCGTGGACGGTTGACGAAGTGGCCATCGCTCCCTGGGGTTTCCGCGCGATCTCCGGATCGCTGAGCGCCCGATTGGAGCTAAAGGACGGGCGCGCGTGCGAACTGCTCGAAGCCCCAGGAGTTTGGTATGTGAACGCTTCCGGAGAGGTCACCGCCAGCGCCCGGCCTGTCGATTGCCGGATCCGCTTGGACATGCCTGGCGAGGCGCGGGTTGAGGTGGAATGGGCCTGCTCGAAGGGCCTTCCTTTTGGAACAAAGGCCGTTCTGGTCGCCTATCCTGTCGATCAACCCCGCCACATCGCCATGCAGGTGGAGTTGGCGACGCCAGTTCCTTCCGTGGATTGGAACGGGCGAGTGATGGTGGCCGGCTCACTTCCCCTGCGAGACATTCCCATCGCTGAATTCGCCGTGGCAGCGGCCCTCGTTACCCCGAGCGGTCGGCCGATTTCGGTCCATTCGACTGAGATTGAACCTCATGGTCCCTTTGGCGGGTTTGCCGCCCGGTTGGGCAAACTCCGGATCGAGCGAATTGAGGACGGGGAGATCCAGGAGATCGCGTTCGGATCGGAGGTGACTCCCGAGGACGCCAGCGTTGCGCTGCCCGCAATGGATGCTCCACTGGTGGATGTGGGTTGGGCACAGACCAACGGAGGGTTCCGCCTCGAACGCAGCAAGGGCGGCTTCCGTCTGATTCCCTTACCCGACAGTCGGCCTTTTGACATCGTCTTGCGGCCAGAGGCCCTCGGATTCGCGCTCGCAGACGTCGTCGGTATGATCACCCGTGATCTCTACGGCGCCGGTTGGGGGGCCAAGACTCCGCCGGTGGCCGACGGAGAACTGCGCTGGAAGCACGACCCGCGGATTTTCGCCTACGATCTTCTCCTGAAATAAGGCGCGGCGTATCGCCAGTTGCAGCCTCGGGAGGCTCGATTAGCGTCGAGCCAATGAACTGCCTGGTCTTGGAGAGTGAGGGAACCCTGCCGGTTTGGAGGGACATGGCGGCTCCGGCCCTTGATTCGGATTCGGTGCGGATCGCGATCTCCGCAGCGGCGCTCAATCATCGTGATGTCTGGATGACCAAGGGCCTCTATCCGGGCGTGGTCTATCCGGTGATCCCCGGCTCGGATGGGTCCGGTCGGGTCATCGAGGCGGCCCCCGGAAACGAATCCTGGATCGGTCGGGACGTCATCATCAATCCCAGTTACGACTGGGGTGCCAACGAAGCGGTTCAGGGATCACAGTTCACCATCCTTGGGATGCCTCGGCAAGGGACGTTTGCGGATGAGATCGTGGTTCCAATCAGCCAACTTGCGGCCAAGCCCACACACCTTGATGAGATCGAGGCGGCCGCTTTACCCTTGGCGGGGTTGACCGCCTACCGGGCGCTGTTTTCACGAGCTAAACTGATCGCCGGGGAACGCGTCCTGATCACCGGGATTGGCGGCGGGGTCGCCCTCTTCGCCCTCCAGTTTGCGGTAGCCGCCGGTGCCAGGGTTGCGGTGACTTCACGATCTCCGGAGAAGATAGCTCGCGCGCTAGCCTTGGGGGCAGAAGCCGGATTCCTCTACAGCGAGGCGAATTGGCCCAGTCAAGTCCTCGAACGCTTCGGGCGGATTCAAGTTGCCATTGATGGTGCTGGGGGAGCAGGTTACCTGGGATTGATTGATGCCGCAGAGCCAGGGGCCCGGATCGTGAACTACGGTGGCACGGCCGGTAATCCAACCGAATTTCCCGCCCGCAAGGTTTTCTGGAATCAGTTATCTCTTCTGGGAACCACGATGGGCTCTCCCACCGACTTCGCCGCGATGACATCCTTTGTGGATCGTCACGGAATCCGTCCGGTGATCGATGAAGTTTTTGCCATGGAGGACGGTGCCCAGGCGTTTCAAACAATGGATGCCGGCACCCAATTCGGGAAGCTTGTCCTTAAGCGTTCATGAGCGAGGAGAATCCGTGGACCACGTTGGAGCGACGCACGGTCTATGACAATCCGTGGATCCGAGTGGTCGAGCATCAGGTGCTCAATCCCCAGGGCGGCCCCGGAATCTACGGCGTGGTGCAGTTCCACAACCGTGCCGTGGGTGTCATCCCGGTGGACGAAGAGGACCACACCTGGCTCGTCGGCCAGTATCGCTATACATTGGATCGCTACGAGTGGGAAATACCCGAGGGCGGGGCACCTCCTGGGGAATCACTCGAGGAGGCGGCGAGGCGGGAACTACTCGAAGAGGTCGGTCTGGAAGCGACACACCTGGAGATGTTACTGGACGGAATCCAGACGTCGAACTCCGTGACCAACGAGGTGGGGTTCATCTTCGTCGCCTCAGGACTGACGTTCCGAGGCTCCTCCCCAGAACCGACGGAGCAGCTTCAGGTCCGGCGGGTGCCCCTGGTGGAAGCCTACCATATGGCAGAAACCGGACTCATCCGAGACGCGCTTTCTGTCGCGGGACTCCTCCGTCTGAAGATCGCCCGATTGGGCGGTCGATAGAACCTGGAACCGGTCCGGGTCGGGATTCGTATATTGACCACTTTGCCCTTCTGCGGTCGGGTATGGATCTGGATATATTTTGCGACGGATCCGTTCTGGTTGCGTCGCTCCCGGAAGGTAAGCCCACGTAGGCCCGTGTTGCTCTTAGCCTGATATTCCCGCGCGATCGGGGAAGTGGGGGGGCAATTGCGCCTTGAGCTGATCACGATATGCTCTGGCCGCATCGTGCGCCTGTTTGGTTCCGCCATTGAGCCGATCTGCGAAGAACCTCGTATGAACCGTCCCTTGGCGTTGGATGTAGACTTGAAAGCCGTGGGTGGCGGAATTCTCCGGACCGGCACTGCGGTCGATGCGTTTGATGTTTTCCTCGGATAGAGGATTGCTTCTACGATTGGCCATGTTGTCTCCTGCACCTGATCTCAACCGAATCACTCGGCAGGGTGAATGGCGTTCTTAGCTGGGTAGCACCTCTCATCAAGCGAGGAACTCAGCAAAGGCAAAAATTGTCGCTTGCCAAGCCCCGCCGCTTCCCGGATCCCTCCCGCAGGAGAGACCGGAAGCGGCACGAAAGCAGGGAGTGGAGGCGAGGGGAGTCGAACCCCTGTCCTCATGACCTGAGCCACAAGCGTCTACATGCGTATCCGGCCGTGAATTTAAAACCGAGCTGACCAGCCGTCGCATCTACTCGGTCCGATTGTCCTGTTTTTTTCTCGCTCCTCCGCGCGGACACCCCGCATTGAAGCCAGCCTGCTGTCGGCGCCGCTATCCCTTAGCAGACATCAGGGTAGAGACGGGCTGCGAATTAAGCAGCCAGTGCTAGATTTTGGTCTGCACTTAATATTTTGATCCGGTTTTTACGAGGCCAACGAATCATCCTCGGCATGCAACCCATCGCCCAAACCACAAGTCGAAACCAGAACGCCCCCATTTAGAAAGCGGAACCTGACGGCCCGGGTTTGAAACCAAAGGAACAATACTCACAAAGGTGCCAAAACGCAAACGGGAGGCGGACAAATCGCCACCAACGATCAGCTCAGGCAATTCACGGCATCACCAGGGTTTCGTCTGTCGGCAGACTGCGATCGGTCTTGATCCAGCGATCATACTCGGCAAAGGCTCGGGGAATCAACTGGGCGACCTGCCCAAAGCGATCCTGTGAATTCAAGGTGACGATCACCAAGTGGTAGGGGATGCGCAACTGGGCGTTCCCTTCCAGCGGCGTAATTTCGTCCTTGCGCCGGGCGCTCGCCAGGAAGCAATCTCCCGCCCGCGTCGTCCGACCGGTCTTGACGCCATCGCAGTCATATTTCCCGAGGAGCTCGTTGGTGTTAAAAATTTGGAAGCGCATTAATTGCCCCCGGCGGAAGAACTCGACGATGCGATCCGGCTGTTGCACGATGAAATTGAACGCTGGCTTTTCCAAAGCATAGATCCCGATCCGCGCCATATCCGCAGCGGTGGAAAGACCTCGCTTCTTTCCGCTGTCGTCCCCGTGAGGATCCACAAAGAGAGATCGCTTCATCCCTTTGGACTGCGCCAGGGCATTCATCTGAGCGACAAAGAAGCTTACCGAATCGCTGGCCTTGCCCCCGTCACGTTGCCACATCTCCAATCCAATAGCCTCCGCCACCGCCCACATCGAAACAGCGTCGGACGCCATCAAAGCGGAAGCGAGGGCGTTGCTATAGCTGATCTGATCACCGCCTTGGAGCCCGAGAGGATTGCCTCCTTGAACGGCGACCGCCACGGGAGAGATCGGAATCAGGCGAGCCTTATCCCCCCGAGTCGCTTCGAGCCAGTCCAACGCCACGCTGGCGGAGACCACCTTTGTCAGACTGGCCACCGGGAGCTTATCGTCGTAATGCTCCCCGAAAATGATCTTCTTCGTTCGGGAATCGACGGCGATGTAGGCTTTGGAACCCTGCGCCGCCACATTCGTCACGAGGGATGCAACTGCGAGGAGCGGCAGCCACACACCGGCCTGAAATCGTGTCAGCGTCGTCATTGGGTGAAATCTAGTAACCCCCAGACGAAAGGCAACCCGCCGTTTGAGAAGGTCGCACCCGGACGGGTGACTTCCGGTTGAAGCCGCCGTTCGCTTGAAAGCAGGAAGAGCCGCGCGTAGTTTCATGATCTTTTCTCTCGTGAGTTCCCTGCCGTGGTTTCAAAATGGGCGTCGCCCTGTCTTTCTCGCCCCAATGGCGGGAGTGAGCGACCTCGTTTTCCGGCGGATCTGCAAACAACTGGGGGCCGACGTGATGGTCACGGAGTTTGTTTCCTCCGAGGGGATTCTGCAGAGGGATGATCGGACGCGCCATTACACGGAGTTCGACGAAGGCCAGCGGCCGGTCGGGGTGCAATTGTTTGGCGCCGACGGTGAACGGATGGGCGAAGCGGCTCGCAAGGTCATCGATTGGAAGGAACCCGACTTCATCGACATCAACTTTGGCTGCCCGGTCAACAAGGTGGTCGCAAAGAACGGCGGCTCATCCCTATTGCGCGATTGTCCCTTGCTCGCCGAAGTGGCTTCGAACGTAGTCAAGGCGGTTGGCAGCCGCGTTCCGGTGACGGCGAAGATCCGGATTGGGTGGGACCAGAACAGCATCAATGCCGTGACCGTTTCCCGAATTCTGGAGGATTGTGGGATCCAGGCCATCACCGTGCATGGCAGGACCCGGGCCCAAGGCTATTCCGGGCAGGCTAACTGGGAAGTGATCCAGGCTTGCGCGGAGTCCGTTCGCATCCCGGTCGTGGGCAACGGCGACATCGCCAGCGGTCACGATGTGAGCCGCCGCTTGCGGGAGACCTCGGTGGCCGGCCTCATGATTGGGCGGGCGGCAGTCGGTTATCCCTGGATTTTTCGCGAGGCGAGCCACTTTGTGGCGACTGGGGAGGAACTTCCCGGTGTCGCGGACGAAGAGCGCTGGGCGCTCATGCTGAAACACTGCCGGATGGCGGTGGCCGAAGCCCCGTATGGCACGGAGCGGACGGCGATGCAATCGATGCGGTCCCGCTTGATGGCCTATTCCCGAGGATTGCGCGGCGGGAAATTTGTTCGGCAGCGTTTCTGCCAGGTCGACTCCATTTCCCAAGTCGAAGACATTGCCGCCGCCTATCTCGCGCGGACTGAAGACGAGGCCTGCCTGCTCCCCACCTGATATGGAATTGAACGCTTACTTTTTCGTGATCCTCCTGACGGTGGTGGCGATCTACAAAATGGATCTGCTGGCCGATCTGCTCAACCTGCGGTCGCTGGGAGCCCCGTTGCCCCCAGAATTCGCGGATGTCTTCGGTGCAGAGGACTACGCCAAGAGCCAGGAATACACCCGGGCCAAAACCATTCTCGGCGTGATCGAGGCGAGCGCCTCCCTGGGGCTCTTTCTCGTCTTCTGGTTCGCGGCTGGCTTCCCCTGGTTGGATCAATGGGGCCGCGGATTGGCGCAAGGCGAGGTTGGCCGGGGACTCCTGCTCGTCTCCGTGCTTGCCCTCGGCAGCAGTCTCTTCAGTCTTCCCTTTGAGATTTATCGGACCTTCTCTCTGGAGGAGCGATTCGGATTCAATCGGACAACCCCGCAAGTCTTTGTCATGGATCACCTCAAGAGCCTGGGCATCAGCGCTGCGCTGGGCCTGCCCTTGTTCGCCCTGATCATTTGGCTTTTCGCGCGCTGGGAACTCGCCTGGCTCTACTCGTTTCTGGCCGTCACGGGTGGCAATCTTTTTTTCAGATACGTTGGTCCTAAGTGGCTGCTGCCGATTTTCCACAAGTTCAGTCCGATGGAAGAGGGCGAATTGAAGTCTGCGATCGACGGGTTGTCGGTTCGTTGCGGTTTTCCCTTAGTCGGCATTTACGTCATCGACGGAAGCAAACGCTCCTCCAAGACGAATGCGTTTTTCACCGGATTCGGCAAGAACAAGCGAATTGCCCTATTCGACACCTTGATTGAGAACCACAGCATACCGGAACTCGTCGCGGTCCTCGCTCACGAGATCGGGCACTTCAAGAAAAAGCACGTTATCCAGAACTTGGCGACCGGGATTGCGGAGTCGGCGTTGATCTTCTTTCTGCTCGGGTTCTTCCTCCGCAATGAAGAGTTGTTTGCCGCCTTTGGCGTCCGGGAAACTTCAATTTACCTGGGCCTGATTTTCTTCGGGATTCTTTACACCCCGATCAGCAAGTTATCCTCGATCCTTCGGAGCATCTGGAGCCGCAAGAACGAGTTTGAGGCCGACGCCTACGCAGCGGAGGTCACCGGAAGTCCCGCCAATCTGATCGCCGCTTTGAAGAAAGTGACCCGGGACAATCTGGGGAATGTGACCCCTCATCCCTTTCACGTTTTCCTCAATTACTCGCATCCGCCAGTGCTCCGGAGAATCGAGGCGCTCCGTAATCTTTAGCGCTGTTTTACGGGCCTTTCCGAAGATTGGCCTGAAAACTGCTGGCCCCTCCTAGAATCGAAGGTTACTCATTCTAGCATGGCCCACGCCGGACTCAGTCAACGCGGGGAGCTGCGCCAAAGTCAGAAGCTCGCCCCCCAAATGCAGCAGAGCTTGCAGATTCTGCAGGCTGCCACCTTGGAGTTGCGGGCGATGGTTCAACAGGAACTCGCCGCCAACCCGGTGCTCGAAGACGAGACCACGGACATCTCGATCGAGGATCAGGACATTCAGGAAGATGACGGCTTCGGTGAAGAATTTTCCCGTCTCTCCCAGATGGACGACGAATGGCGTGATTACCTGAGTCAGTCCCGCCAGACAACGCCACGTTGCGCGGCCGACGAGGACAAGCGCCAGTTCATGCTGGATTCCCTGGTCCGCCCGCTGACCCTTCAGGAATTTCTCTTGGAGCAACTCCGCACGGAAGGCGTCGATGATCGAAGTCAGGAAATGGCGGAACTCCTCATCGGGAATCTCGATGAGAACGGGTTTCTCCACACTTCGTTGGATGACATTTGCCTGGCTCACGGTCTCCGCATGGAGGAGTTGGCGCGCGCCAAGACCCTGGTGCAGGCCTTTGATCCGCCTGGGGTTTGCGCCTCCAGTCTGGCCGAGTGTCTTCTCATTCAACTAGAGCGATTGGGCCGGCACCGGGGGCTGGAATACCGGATCATTTCCTTCCACCTGGATGATCTCGCCCATCGCCGTTACCCGCAGCTCGCCCGCAAGCTCGGCGTGACAACCGATCAAATCGCCGAGGCCGCTTCGTTCATCGCCACGCTCGATCCCAAGCCCGGCCGGATGTTTGAGTCCGGGACGAACAGCTACGTCACTCCAGATGTCTTTGTCGAACAGGATGACGATGGCGGCTTTGTGGTCCGGCTCAACAACGATCAAGTGCCCCGTCTCCGCATCAGCAACGCCTACAAGGATCTGATGGCGGCTCAGGGAGATCGCCGGGAGGTTCGCGATTACATCAAGGAGAAGATCCGCAGCGGACGCACCCTGATCGACAGCATTGCCCAAAGGCAGGAAACGATCCGATCGATCGCGGAACAGATCGTGCGTCGGCAGGAGGGCTTCTTGCGGAAGGGGCGCTCCGAATTGAAGCCGATGACCATGGCTCAGGTGGCGGACGATGTCGGCGTTCACGAAACCACGGTGAGTCGAGCCATCGCCGGGAAGTATGTGTCCACGCCGCAAGGGGTTCACGAGATGCGATTTTTCTTCACAACCGGCTACCGGACCGAGAGCGGTGAGGATGTGGCCAACACCAGCGTAAAGGCCAGCATCGCGGAGATCGTCGGGGCCGAGAACCCGAAAAAGCCACTTAGCGACCAGGCGATCGTAGTGAAACTCTTGGAGCAGGGCGTCACCATCGCCCGCCGCACGGTGGCCAAATACCGTGAGGAGCTTGACATTCTCCCGAGCCACCTTCGCAAGGGTTACTGAGATTCCTGTTTCCAGGGGCTCCTTTTTCTGTAGGGAGAGAGTATGGCCGATGAGTCGAGCGTGCGCAGCGCTCTAGCAACTGTGAAGTACCCTGGGTTCTCCCGGGACATTGTTTCGTTTGGTTTGATCAAATCGATCAAGGTTGAGGGAGACCGGGTGGACGTCCTGATGTCCTTTTCGACCCGTGATCCGAAGGTCCCCGAGCAAATCTACAAGGAGACCCGCGCCGCACTTGAGGGGCTTCCCGGGGTCAGCGATGTCCGGATCGAATTCGATTTGAAGGAGCCACCCGCAGCGCCCAAAGGAGGTGGCGAGGCCCTGGCCAGCCGGATTCCGGGCGTTAAGCGCATCATCGCGGTGGCCAGCGGCAAAGGCGGAGTTGGAAAATCCACTGTCTCCGCGAATCTTGCCGTGTCCCTCGCGGCCTCCGGCCATCGCGTCGGACTCTGCGACTGCGATCTCTATGGGCCGAGCATGGCGCTCATGTTTGGCACCAACGACGAACTCCTGGCGGATGATGCAGACCGCATCATCCCAGCCCGCCGGCATGGGATTCAACTGATCTCAATGGGGCTGCTTGTCCGGGATGACTCAGCCGTCATCGTCCGCGGTCCGCTGGCGACGCGCTACATTCAACAACTCCTCCGGCAGGTGGCCTGGGATGACCTCGATTACCTCATCCTAGATTTGCCACCTGGCACAGGGGACATCCAGCTCACTATCGTGCAAACCGTCGCTCTGGATGGAGCCGTCCTCGTGACGACACCTCAGGAAGTTGCTCTGATCGATTGCCGAAAGGCAGCGACCATGTTCGCGAAAGTCAACGTTCCGGTGCTCGGCATCGTGGAGAACATGAGTTATTTCCTCTGCCCGAACGACGGGAATCGCTACGAAATCTTCGGGGCAGGCGGTGGTGCCACCGAAGCAAAACGGCTCAACGTCCCTTTGCTCGGGGAAGTTCCCATCGATATCGCGACCCGCCAAGCCGGCGATCGAGGAGCGCCCGTCGCTTTACTGGAGCCGGAAGCTTCACCAGCCAGCGCGGTGTTTCGTGAAGTCGCCGCGAAGGTCGATGCGTTGTTCGTCGGTGGATGATCCGATGCGCGCCATTGAACTGCCCGTCCGGGGGGCTGATTCGGGTTCAGGATCCATTCTCGATCCCCCACAAGCTTCCGATGCTGGTGGCGTTGGAGGCGGCCTCTCATCCGTCTGATGTGATCGCCTGGTGCAATCCCGAAGAGGACATCGCTGGCTTTTTCCACTCCATGGGCCGAGTCGCATGGCCAGCCTCCCAGCTCGTGATCGCCCACGCGGTCATTGTCCGTCCGGACGTTGGTCCGGGTGCCGCAGGATTGGAGTTGGGCCTCCAGGATGGCGGCCCGGAATCACCCGTGCTCGTCTCCCGTCCGTTTCGTGATGACGTCGCCGTCTGGCTGGCCAGCCAACGCGCCCTGCTGGCGGACTTTCTGGGTATCGAAGTGATCTGGAAAGACTACGGCTTCGACCGATGAAGCGCTGGAAGTCGCCCGGCTCCAAAACTCGGACATGATTCGCCCCTTCGTCGTCAACGCTATGCATTACGTGTGTTGTCCGAAGTTATAAGAAAAGCGATCAGCTAGTTGCTTTAGATCTTTCTATATTCTCCAGACTTCATTTTGCTTGATATTTTGAAAGTATTAGATAAATTAGTGCTCGCTGGACGATCTTCGGCGTTGTTAGCTCAGGTGGGTCTGAAGGATTCGCAACTTCCACCTGTCTTACCAACGCCGTTCAATCTCGGATCGTCTGCCGCTATTGACCATGTCTAGTTTCGCTGCCGCAATGGAACGCCGCCACCGCACCCAGATTTTCGAAAAGATCCTTCTGGATGATGCGGATCGCATGAAGAGTTTGCCCAGGCCTGCCCCGGTAAAGGCAGCGTCGCCAGCAGTCTCCCCCTCCCTCATGCGACGTGATCAAACCTTGTCCGAATGCCGCCAGCAAGCGACCCGGGCTGCGCGCCACGGCGATTTTGAAACAGCGGCGGATCTCTTCGAGCGCGCCACCCGTTTGGCCCAGGGCTCAGAGACGCCGATGGCATCGGTCTTTGAACTTCACCTTTGCCATGTCGATGCGTTGCGCCGGGCGGATCGTTACGACGCGGCGGTGGAAGTTTTGAATCGGGCGGCGGCGCTTCTCCAGAGTGGGATTGCGGGATCACTGATTCCCCAGCACGTCGATCTCTTGAGGACTCGGGCCGCCTTGGCGGGAAGCATCGGAGACATGGCAGCGGCCGAGCGGAATTTGGTCGAAGCCATCAATTTGTGTGAATCGGACGAAGTCGACCCGACACGCCTTTGCAGGCTTTATCGGGAACTGGCCAAGGTCTACACCTCGATTGGGCATTTTGGCGACGCGATCCAGGTGATCGTAGAAGGGATCGGTTTGCTGGAAGGCGAGTCTGGGCCGCAACCGGCGGAGAAGATGGCGCTGCTGCAAATGCTGGCTTGCATCACGCACCGCCAGGGAGCTTGCAACGCCGCTGCGAATCACCTTCTCGAAGCCTACCGCATCGCCGAGGAGGCGGATCGCCAAGACGACATGGCGAGTCTGGAAGCCATTCTTGGAACCCTTTACGCTCAACACGGTGAGGACGAAGCCGCGCGCGAGTGGCTGGTGGCCGCGATTCAGCGCAATGAAGCACGCTCGGGGCACCACGACTGGATGATCGCTTTGCTCCATGCCAGCCTGGCGCAGGTCGAAACCCGTCTTGGCCTGGAGTCGGCCAGCGAAACATTCACGCGTGCCGTCGAACTGCAGCTCCGCCACTTGAGCGGCGGCAGCCAGTGCAACTGAACGGATCGATCCGGTCAATCCGGGCGAGTCTCCTCTGACTCGAACTGTTCGAGTTCGCGGCGCTCCTTTTTTGTCGGTCGCCCCAGGCCCGGAGATCGACGGGGGGCCGCCCGCACGGCCGCCTCCAATTCTTTTGCCACCAGCACGGCTTCGGGTGGGGTTAAATCCGTACAGTAGTCGGCCACTAGCTTGGGGCCGACTCTCTGCTTCAGGGGCGCCTTCATCTCCAGGATGACCGTGAGGAAGGGCTGCTGAATCTCAATCTGATCGCCCGGCCGAATCAGCCTCGATGGCTTCACCGCGGCGCCTCGGACGCGAACTTTGCCTTTGCGACAGGCGTCGGCGGCTTGGGAGCGGGATTTGAAGCGGCGAACCGCCCAGAGCCAGAGATCGATCCGCTCAGAGGGAGAAGGGCCGATTTCGGTGGGCGCAGGCATTCGGACTATGAAAATTACAGAAACTTATAAAACGTAGTTGCGTATAATTTGGAATCCTGTAATATCTGGCAACACCAAGGTTTACCAAATGAAACGCATCCTCTTTGTAATGAACGATCACGAGGAAGTTGGCAAGACCAGCTTCGCCACCGCCCTCACCACTCATCTGCGGGGCCAGGGCCACCGGACCGCACTGGTCGCCGTCGTCGGCGATGACGATGAGCGGGACCGCAACGCCAAATACAACGGCACTTGGAACATCCTCGATGAGGTCAACATCAAGCGGCTCATCAACTGGACCAAGAAGAACGACGTGGTCGTGTGTGATGTTCAGACCGGCTTTGCCGAAGCGCTCATGGAGCTTCACGAGGAGATCGATATGGATCTCGAGCTCGGCGAGTTGGATATCGAGCTTACCGTGGTGGCTCCACAAGTCGATGAATCGGATTGCAACGAGAGCATCTTGGAAATCTGCCAGACGCTGGGCGACAAGGTCTACTACGTCGTCCCACGGATCCCCAAGGACGAGTTCGCCTCCAGCTTGGAGTCTTGGGAGTCCAGCCGGGCTTGCCGGGCGGTGGATGCCCTGGGCGCGGTGACCGTCGAGGTCCCCCGCATCACCGATGCCATCCGCGCACTCCTCGAAAGCGAGGAAATTTCTCTAGTCGAAGCCATGGCCACCCCTGCGGATGAGCTTCCCGGCGATCTTGCCCGCTACATGCGCCGCTGGTGGCGGGAGTTTGATCGCCAGATGGAAGACGCTGCGGATTACATCGAGCCCGAGGTCGTCACTCGTCACGGTTTCAAGCGCTGCGCCTGAGCGCCGCACTCATTTTGTTTGTTTGGTTGTTTGGTTGTTGTTGTTTGAAGTGTTGATTGGCGCCGGATGCGGAGTACGCATCCGGCGCTTTCTTTTTTAAGCCTCAAGCAGCGCGTCCTCCACCGAGAGATCGCGATGCACCAGTGCATGCAGTTGGCGCGCGATTTTCGCCGGGTCGGCGTGTTGCCACACGTTGCGACCGATCGCGATGCCGACGGCCCCGGCGTCGAGCGCCTCGCGGACCATGGCCAGAAGGGCCCGGTCATTGCCCAAAGCTGCCCCTCCAAGAACGATCACGGGCACAAAGCATCCGGCCACCACCGATCGAAATTCCGCCGCTGTGGCACCTGCGGGAAAGGCGGTCTTGACCACAGCCGCGCCCATTTCCGCAGCTTGCCTGGCGGCAAAGCCGATGGCTTCAATCGTGTAGGCGGACGGGATCCCCAGGCCAACGGGTAAGGCTTCGACGATGACCGGCACATTGACGCGGATGCCTTCTCGGATCGTGTCGTTGCATTCCCGGACGATTCTGGCCTCCTCGGCATGCCCGGGATAGAGCATGTGCATCATGGCGCAGGCTCCCACCTCTCGGGCTTCATCTCCCCCGACCAGCTTGACGCTGCCCTGCGGCATGTCCGGTTTGTAGATATCGGTCCGCAGGCAAATCCCCGTTTCGGTGAGTTCCTCCCGGCAAGCGCGAGCCACTCCGTAATTTACGACAAAGCCGTCCACGCTGGATTTGAGTGATTCAATCAGGGATCCCGGTTTCTCCAGTCCAGGGACCGGAATGGCCGTGCCATGATCAATCGGAAGGATCACCGTCCTCCCATCGTTTCCAAACAGTCTCGCCAGCGCTTGCTTCATGGGGATCGCCGGTAGCATAGGCCGGCGGGAGAGGCAAACCCCGTTCCCGATCATTTCCCGCGCTTTGTAGTTGGATGACGGGGGCGTTTGCGCTAAGGACACCCCCAGGAAAGATTACCCCAAACACCCATGCCCCACGTCCATACGAACGGAATCCAGATGTATTATGAGGAAGCCGGTGCCGGTGATCCTTTGATCCTGATCATGGGCATCACCGCCCGAGGCGAAGTCTGGGAAGCTCACAAGGAAGATTGGAAGCAGAATTTCCGCTGCATCATGGCGGACAACCGGGGGGTAGGTCTGAGCGACAAACCCGCCGGTCCATACTCCAGCGAAATGATGGCGGACGACTACGTCGGCCTCATGGATGCCCTGGGCATCTCCCGGGCCCGCGTGGTCGGTGTCTCCATGGGAGCGATCATCGCGCAACAAATCGCGCTTCGCCATCCGTCCCGCGTCATCAGCATGGTGCAGATGTGCCCGTGGGCGCGTTGTGATCGCTACGGCCGCTCCATTTTTGAGCATATGAAGGCCTGCAAGGCGCATCTTTCGCCGATGGAGTTTCTGGAGTGGATCCAACTCTTGATTTTCACCAAGCCCTTCTGGGACAACGACGAGTGCTATGATTCCATGGTCCAAGGCCGGGCCGATTTTCATCTGAATCCGATCCCCCAACCGTTGCACGGACTCGAAGCTCAAGCGGCCGCCTGCGTCAGCCACAACACGTTGAATCGGCTTGGCGAGATCCGATGCCCCACGCTCGTCATTGGCGGGAAAAATGACATCTTCACGCCGCTTTGGATGGCGGAAGAAGTCGCCAACGGAATCTTCGGAAGCGAGCGCCACTTTTATGACAACGCCGGACACGCGTTCCATTGGGAGGCGATGGCCGATTTCAATCCCCGGGTCCGGCAGTGGCTCCTGGCCCATTGAACCCAACACTCCAAAACTCCAATACTCCACTACCCATGGCTAACATCAAATTCGGCTCCGAAGTCTACACCTGGTTCATGCAGGGAACCGGCGCCGCCTACGACAACAAATTGGACCACATGATCCGGATCGCCGCGATGGCCGGATTCAAGGGCATTGAGCCCATGGTTCTGACTCCATTTCCGACCTATTGGCTCGGCGAGTTCAAGGATCCCGCCCGCCTCAAGGATACTTTGGAAGCGAACGAGATCGAATTGGCCGGGCTCGCCCTGGTCTGTTCCTGGGACGGGGAGACCGAAACTCCGGAAGAACGCGCCGCCGCGGATTACGCGATCCAAACGCTTCGTCTTTTCCCGGGTGCCAAACTCGGCACGGTGCCGCTTCCGGGCGGTCGCCACAATCTTCGGGAGCGCCGGCTGAACTTCGTGAAGAACGTCAACCGCGTTAGCCGCCGGGCCAAAGACGCTGGGGTCCACGCCACCTTCCACCCGAACAGCCCGCCGTCCTCCATCGTCCGCACCCCGGAAGATTACGATGTCGTGCTCAACAGCCTCGATCCTTCCGTGACGGGTTGGACGCCGGACGTTGGCCACATCGCCCGCGGCGGAATGAACGTCATCGAGACGATGACCAAGTGGGGCCACCTCGTCGACCACATCCATTACAAGGATTTCAGCGGGATGGGCGCGGAGCCTTGGGCCAAGATGGGAACCGGCCTGATCGATTTCCACGCGATCACGGAGTGGCTCGTGACCCGGAACTACAACGGCTGGATCATCTGTGAAGACGAGGCTCATGAAGCCGTCGGCGATCCGGATGGGGTCACGCTGCAGAACGGCGAATGGTGCAAGACCAACTTGCAGCCACTCGTCGGCTGAACGCGAGAAGCTGTAGAGAGCGTCGCTGCTCGTCGATCAGCGAATGCAGGGGCGCTTTCGGCCATCGCTTCTCGTCGATTCGACTAAGTGGCGGTGGCCAAGGCAATCGACGCTCGTCGATTTGTGGAATCAGGGGTGGTTTTCGCAAACGACGCTCGTCGATGCGCGGAATCAGGGGTGTTTTACGCAAACGACGCTCGTCGATGCGCTGCTACACCCCTGTTTTGCCCGAACGCCGCTCGTCATTCCTCAAAAACAGCTCCGCGTTCGTAAATCGACAGCGCGCGCTCCGTCATAACGCCGTCTCCGCCGTCCCGAAGGCCCGCCGGAAGAAGTGATCGTGCGGATGATGGAGGTCGAAGTCTGGCTCCTTCGTGTCCTTTCCCTCGTCATCGGGACTGCCCATCCCGCATTCTCCCGTCCAGCGGCGCGTCCCGCAAACCGAAACGCAGGCGATCGCGAGTGGCACGCAGGGATAAATCCTAGCCGCCAATCCCGATCTCCAACACACACCGGAAGCCGACGTAGAAGTTCCGATTCGTAGGCGTGTCGTTGAAGCGGCGCGAAGAACGGAGATTGGGCTCGGAATTGAAGTTGAGCGAACCACCGCGCAACACACGGTTGCCGGGATTGCCCGGGTCGTACCAGTCCTGGCACCATTCCCGGACGTTTCCGCTCAGATCATTCAGCCCCGAAGCGTTGGCGGCAAAGCTGCCCACCGGTGCCGTCCGGTCGAAACCATCGTCGTATCCCGGAATCGGTAACTGCCCGGAAATCGGGTTCCGCTTGGTCTCCTCCCCTTGGTAGTTTCCCGCGCCCTTCGGTGGTGGGAACTCCATACCCCAAGGATACCGTGAGATTTTCCCATCCTTGGCCGCCGGGGTAACCGAGGCGTCCTCTTCCTTGCCGAGACCCACTGCGCAACTCCATTCGTGGTCCGTGGGCAGGCGGTAAACGTCCTTCGGCCCGATCTTGCGCTTGCGCCGCTCCTCCTTGGTCAGCCAGGCGCAGAAAGCGGTGGCGTCCTCCCAACTCACGTTCACCGCCGGGTGACACCCCCGAAGGCTGATGCGGAATTCCGCTACGACTATCTCTCTATCGTAGCGGACCACCCGCCGCGGCAGCGGCTTCAAATCAGCCGGAGGCTGAATCGGGGAGCCGGCTTGGCAGGATAATCGCCAACGCATTCCGCCTTGATTCCCCTCAGATTCATTCGCTCCCAATCGCTCAAGCGCAGTTGACATCTGCCGGTCACGACCTCAGCATGAATGTCGCCCCTCAAGGAATGGAGTCCCCGCTGAAGATTGGAATGCTCGACTCCGGTGTGGGCGGATTCTCGGTTCTCCGGGAAGTCCTTGCCGCGCTTCCCGGCCACCCCATTCACTACGTGGCGGACAATGCTTGGTGTCCCTATGGAAACAAGCCTCCCCACGAAATCCGGGCCCGCGTCCTTCGCATCGCCGACCACCTCATCGAGGCCGGTGCGGGGATGATCGTGGTGGCTTGTAACTCGGCGACGATCCACGCGGTCGAATTGCTCCGGGACACCTATCCTCTCCCCTTCGTGGGCATGGAGCCGGCGGTCAAACCCGCTGCCGAGATGACGGAAACCGGCATCGTCGGGGTCCTTGCCACGGAGGCGTCCATCGCCGGGGAAAAATTCCACCGCCTCGTCACCAACCACGCCAACGGTGTGCGAGTCATCACGCGTCCTTGTCCCCGGTTCGTCGAACTTGTCGAGGAAGGCATCCTGGAAGGTCCGATGGTGGAAGCGATCGTCCGGGCTGAGGTGCAACCACTCCTTGATCAAGGGGCCGATGTCCTGGTCCTCGGCTGCACTCATTATCCGTTTCTCCGTCCGGTCATGGAGACTATGGTGCCGTCGTCTGTCTCCATCGTGGATACCGGAGGGGCCGTCACCCGCCGGGTTTTGCGATTGCTGGGAAGCAACGCGCGGACCTCCCGCGAAAACGATGCGGCCCCAAGTCTGATGTTGCAGACGACGGGCGACCTCGATCACCTGACCCGGCTCTTGCCGATCCTTCTCCCGAAACTTCCCCGGGAGGTTGCGCCCCGGCACATCGATCTGCTCACCGCCGCAGACTCGCCATAAAGGCATCGATCTGTCGGCTGGAAGCCTGGTAGGAGTGGTTCTCCACCAGAGTTTTTTCCGCTACCTGGAGCATGTCGTCGTAATCCTGGCCGGAATCGAAGAGTTGGGCGACCAGAGCCGGGTCCGCGTATTTGCGACCGCGGGCGGAGAGGCAAAGCTTCGGGTAGAAAGTCTGGTAAGCTTCAGAAGCGGGAGCGAGGAGGAGAGTTCCTGCAAGCAACGCATCCCGGGTTAAGGGATGGTCAAACCCGGTTTCCTCAAAGCTGGCCACCGCGAGATGCTTGCCGAGAATGCCCAGCAGGTCCTTGTATTCGGGCACCGGAATCACTCGGGTCCAGTCCGGTCCGAGTTCAAGGCGCTCCTGGAGACGACGGGCCCGGGCACGTGAGATTTCAGGGATCGTGAGCAATTGCCGGGTCGATTCGACGATTCCCTTGAGATCGACGAGGAACTCGTTGGCGGTCGGGTCGTCCGGCTGAAACGCGGTGATATCGACGTAAATCCCTGCGCGTGCCGAGTGCGCGGGACGCGGTTTCGGGTTCCAGGGAAGCGCCGGCGGCAGGTAGAGGAACCGCTTCCCTTGGTTGAGCGATTCAAAGAACGTATTCATGTAGGGATCGGTCGTCAGGCTGCCGTCGGAAATGGCGAGCATGGCGAGAAGATCCTGGAAGTTCGTTCCGGCGTGGAGGGACTCGGTCACCTTGACGAAGGTCGAGGCCCGCCACCCGAGCAGAATGGTCTGCGAAGGCAAAGCCGCCCGTAGTTTTTTCAACTGGGCGTGTGTCTCCTGTAGCTCTTCCCCGGTCACGAGGAGGACGGGGCGATTGGCTTCCACCGTCCGGGCCAAGGAAGTAAAGAACGCGCCCCGCGTGGCTGCGGCCAGTCCCATAAAGCCAACCGGCAAGGGCGTATCATCCATTTCGAGGTCAGTGCGGCCCGTGAAATCGACGGAGCGCGACTGTCCATTGGGATCAAACACAACCAAGCTGGTCCGCCCCGATCCGTTCCGGGAAACCCCGTCGGCAGGCAGCAGCGGCGGCGGTCCGGACGATGGAACAAAAATCTCGGCGAGATCCGCTAGGCGTGGGGGCTTGGCGGCTGAGGCCGGACGATTCAGATTGATTACCGTCGCAGCGATCCGGGAATACTCTTCCCCGATCCGCTGCTCCAAGGTTTCGAGCACTTGTCCTTTCTGTACAAGCGTCGAACTGACGAACTGCTCCGTCTCGCGGCTCTCCCGGATGTCGGTTTCCAGCTGGCGAAGTTTCTGCTCCTTGCGGGCAATCTCGTTGGCCAATTCCTCGTTGCGCAAGGTGAGCTCCTCGTGGAGTTCCTTGGTCGGTTCGTAGTGATTGATCCGCAATTCACGGAGAGCGGCGCTTGAGCCGTCTGTCTCAGAACGCATCCTGTCCCGCAAATCGGCCAGTTCATCCCGAGCCTTGCTCAGGCGGACTTCCGCTGCGGAACATTGATCCTCCAGTTTGGATTTTCGCTCGACGATGATGGTGAGCTGGTTGGATTCGAACTCGTTCCAATCCCGAATCTTCCCGAGGACACGCGCTTCCGCCATCTGAAGCCGGTCGCGGGCTTGGGCAGTGCGTTGCCGCAGTTCCTCATTTTCCCGCTCAAGCTCCGCGCGAGCAGTGGTCCCGGTTTCAAGTTGCTGCTTGAGCCCCGCCATCGCCAGTTCGGCGTCGTGCACTGCGGAAACGATCGCTTTGTTCTTCGCGATGAGCTGTTCGTGCTCCCGCTTGAGCTCGGCGTGAGCTGCGACCGCCGCCTCCTGATTCACGCGGCAATCAGTCAGATCACGCTTTGCTTCATCGAGCGCGGCCTCGGCGGTGAGCAATTCGTTGACGGTGGCGGTGAGTGCGGCGCGCTTCGTCTCCTGCTCACGAGCCGCCACATCCGTCGCGTCGCGGACTTGTTGAAGCTTGGCGAGAAGAGCCTCATGTTCCGTTTCACCTTCTACCAAGCGGCGTCGGCCTTCCTCGATCTGGGTCGCCAATGCCGCAAAGTCCGTTCTGGCGGCGGTGAGTTTGGCTTCGACTTCCGGCACGGCGCGATCCTTGAGGTCCTCGAACTGGCGGACCTCCTGAACGAGGAGGACTTGAAGTTCAGCCCGGCGGGCTTCCAAACGGAGCACATCGGCTTGGAGTTCCGGCGAGGCGGAAGCCGCTTTCGCCTCGCCGGATTGATGACTCGGCACCTGCCAGTATTCGACCTCGAACACGCCGAAGCGGATCGTATCTCCGTGGGTCAGCTTGACCTCTGAAATCGTCTGGTCATTGACGTAGGTGCCGTTGTTCGAGTTGAGGTCGAACAATCGATAACCACCGTCTCCCTCCAGCGAAAGCCGGGCGTGGTGCGCGGAGATGTAGTCGTTATCAATAACGATCTCGTTCTTCGCGTCGCGTCCGATGCCGATCAGATTGGCGTCCAGGGAGAAGACTTCCTCTCCTCCATCATCATAGCGGAAAACCAGTTGTGGCATAGGGGAAGGACCGATGCAGCGTAGGTGCGGGAGGAGGCGGATGCAACCCGGTTTCGTGCGGTCAGGCCACGGCAAGCTTGAGTCCGACCGCTTCTGCGACTACATCCCCGCGATGCAACGGAAGCGGATCAAAGAGGTACTCGCAGCGAGTTCCACGCCGGGAGAAATTCGGATTCAAGGTTGGGTCCGCACCCGGCGGGATTCCAAGGCCTTCTCCTTCCTCGAAGTCAATGACGGTTCCTGTCTGGCCAGTCTCCAGATTGTCTATGACGCGACCTTGCAGGGTTATCCGGAAAATCTCCCCCTCCTCCACACCGGTTCCGCAGTGGATGTCACAGGCTTGGTGGTGCCTTCTCAGGGCAAGGGCCAAAATTGGGAGATGCAGGCGCGGTTGGTCACGGTGGTGGGCGCTGCAGACGAGACCTATCCCCTCCAAAAGAAGCGGCATACCCGGGAATTTCTTCGGGAGATCGCCCACCTTCGCCCGCGGACCAACCTCTTTGGCGCCGTCTTCCGGATCCGGAGCCGACTGGCCTACGCGATCCATCGTTTCTTTCAGGAACGCGGCTTCGTTCACGTCCACACGCCGATCATCACCGCCTCTGATTGCGAGGGTGCCGGGGAAATGTTCCGGGTGACCACGTTGGAAGGTGCGGCCTTCACCGCCGTCGATGGCGATGCCCGCGATTTCTTCGCCAAACGGGCTTATCTTACGGTGAGCGGCCAATTGGAAGGGGAAACCTTCGCCTGTGCGTTCTCGGACATTTACACGTTCGGGCCCACCTTTCGGGCGGAGAACTCGAACACCGCCCGTCATGCGGCCGAGTTCTGGATGATCGAGCCAGAGATTGCCTTTTGCGACCTGAGCGGTGACATGGATGTGGCGGAAGCGCTCATTCAGGAATTGATCCGGGACGCGCAAGAGCATTGTGCAGAAGACCTGGCTTTCTGCACAGAGTTCGTCGATCGCACTCTGTCGGACCGTCTGAATCTGATCGCCGGCCAGCCATTCGCGCGGATCAGTTATACCGAAGCGGTGGAGATCCTTCTCGCCTCTGGAAAGCAGTTTGAGTATCCCGTGGTCTGGGGCCACCACTTGCAGACAGAGCACGAGCGCTTCCTCAGCGAGGAACACTTCCACGGCCCAGTCTCCATCCACGACTACCCCCTCGAGATTAAGCCGTTCTACATGCGGCAGAACGACGATGGCCGCACCGTGGCGGCGATGGACCTTCTCGTCCCGGGAATCGGAGAGATCATCGGCGGAAGCCAGCGCGAGGAAAGGCTGGATCGTCTCAAGGCGGCGATGAGCCAGCAAGGTCTGCGCGAGGAGGACTATTGGTGGTATCTTGATCTTCGTCGCTACGGCAGCGTCCCTCACGCCGGATTCGGATTGGGCTTTGAACGCCTCGTCATGCTGGTGACGGGAGTCGAGAACATTCGGGACGTGATTCCGTTCCCCCGGACCCCCCGGAACGCAGACTTTTGAAAGGGGCGCGCCGGAGCTTACGTGGCGGTCCCTCGTGATTTCAGTTGCAGCACCTCCCTCTCTACGGAAAGTGGAGAGTCGTCGGATGGCTCGAAGATCGCCCTCCCGCGCTGGGGACAGAACGAGAGCCCCAATAGAAATCATGAATCGAATTTTCGCGGTCCTAGTGGTGTTGGTCGCCTACTCTTTGGCTCCGGCATCAGCCGAGGTGGAGAAGAAGCGGATCAATTTGGAGTTGATCGAGGCGATGGCATCCGAGGCGGCCAAGAAGCCGTTCGATGTCGCCAAGGACGATCATCTTTTGCCTGAGTCTCTCCGCGGACTCACCTACGACCAATATCGGAACATCCGGTTTCGGCCCGACCGGGAGTTGTGGCGGGATCAGAAACTGCCGTTCGGGATGACCCTATTCCACCTCGGCTACCTCTTTAAGCAGCCAGTTGAACTTTACGAGTTTTCAGGGGACTACAATCAGGACATTCGCTTTTCCCGAGACCTCTTCGACTACACGGGCTCCGGCTTGGAAGGGGCACTCCCTCCAAAATTGGGCTACGCCGGTCTGCGGCTGAGCTATCCGCTGAACCGTCCGGATTACTACGATGAAATCGCCGTTTTTCAGGGCGCCAGCTACTTCCGCATGCTCGGAAAGGGTCAGGTTTATGGGCTTTCTGCACGGGGACTTGCGCTCAATTCGGGAATCGACGGGGTCCCAGAGGAGTTTCCGATGTTTACCCACTTCTGGGTAGGAAAACCGCAACCTGGAGCGACCTCTGTCACCATGTTCGCGCTGCTCAACAGTCCCAGCGTCACCGGTGCCTATCAATTCGTGATCCAGCCGGGGGAACAAACTGTCGCTTCCGTCCAGGCAACCCTCTTTTTCCGGAAGGATGTCGATCATGTAGGCGTCGCTCCTTTGACCAGCATGTTTTGGTTTGGGGAAAATACCACACGGCCCTTCGACGATCACCGTCAGGAAGTTCACGATTCCGACGGCTTGGCGATCAAGACCGGTTCCGGAGAATGCCTCTGGCGCCCACTTCGAAACGATCCGGCGAAAAATCGCACCTACTCCCTGGCGTTCGATTCGATCAAAGGATTCGGTTTGCTGCAACGGGATCGAAGCCTCCGTAGCTACGAAGATCTTGAGGCAGGCTATCATCAGCGTCCCGGACTGTGGATCGAGCCGGAAGGCGACTGGGGGGCGGGGACGATCCGCTTGGTGGAGCTAGCGACCTCGCACGAGCTGTCCGATAACATTGTGGCCGCGTGGGAGCCGGCCAATCGCCCTGCGATCGGCAAGCCATTCAAGATCGCTTACAAGCAGAAATGGACCACCGATCCCAACCCCGCAGGGTCTTCCAGTTGGGTGGTGGCGACGCGCAGCGGGACCCATGACTGGGCTCCAGGCTCTCGTTTCGTTGTCCTCGAGTTTTCTGGTCCATCGATTGCCGCACTCGGCCCGGACGAGAAGCTCGATGCCGAGGTGACCGTATCTGGAACGGGGATCACTCTGAGCGGCCCAGCCCGGGTGCAGCGTTACCCGGATGGCAATACTTGGCGCGTCGCCTTTGAGATCAAACGTGAAGGTGCCGGCGATACCTCAGGCGGGGCAGAAGTGCGCTGCTCCTTGCGGCGCGGCTCGGATTACGTTTCCGAAACTTGGACGGGATGGCTCCCCTTGTGAACGCAGTCAACGCAACGACCGAGGAATGGAACGAGTCCTACGTGACCGTCGAGAGCTATCTGCTCGCCCTCGGTTTGCGGAACCGTCTTTTGTTGAGCCGCTTGATTCTGCAGATTCTCGGCCGCACGGAAGAACGTTTGGCTGGTGATCCCTCGCTTCGGGCACCGTCGATCGCCATGGAGGAAACCATTAGCACCGTGGCGGATTGGTTCTCACGGGCTGCAGACGTGCAACTACCGGACAATCGACTCGCCGCACGTGGGCGCTTGGCGCTGCTCCTGGCCGACATTCCCGGACGCTATCACGCCTACATCATGGCAGAGCCGCCGCTTCCTCCGGACGTGGCTGCGGCCCTCAAGGAAAGTTATCTTCGGGCCGAGCCTCTCTTGCAGCGACGCTCCATGGTGCCCCGCCCCATCACGCTGAATCCGATCATGCGCCAGGCCTCGGCTTGGTGGGAAGGACTGCATCGCGCCCCGATCGTCAAAGGCTTGGTGATCATGACGGTCCTGGTGCTGATGGGCACCATCTTTCTTCTCTTCTTTTGGCGTTGAATCGTTCCGCGATGCACCAGACCGCCCCCACCCCTGAACCAGTCCTTGGGTTGCCACCGCAGCGCGCCAAAGGCATGCCCTACGGATTCCTCTGGTGGCGCCGCCTCGTTGTCTTTGGCCCGGCGATTGCCGTCACGATTCTGGCGGGAGTTTTCATGGGCGACCTCCTCTGGCGGATCTACGGCTTTTTCAATGGTTCGCTGACGTTCCTGCTGATTCTCTTCATCGTTCTTTTCGGTCTGCTCTCCTTCGGCGCGATGACGGCGCTGGTCGGCTTCCTTTTTGGCCGGACGGGCGGCACCAAGGTCACCCTCAGCGCCGATTTGAAGCCCGAGGATCTGACCGCGCCGTTCTCCCGAACGGCGGTCGTTTACCCTGTTTTCAACGAAAACCCCGAAGAAATCTACGAGCGTGTTCGCGCCGTTTACCTTTCCATCGAAAAGACGGGCCGCCTCGATGATTTCGATTTCTTTGTGCTCAGCGATAGCACCAATCCGGACAATTGGGCCAAGGAGGAATTCGCGTGGGCCCGGCTCTGTGCGGAATTCCACGCCTTTGGTCGGATTTTCTATCGACGCCGCAAGGACAACGTAAACCGCAAGGCGGGCAACATCGCCGATTTCTGCCAAACGTGGGGCGGTCGGTATGCCTACATGCTGGTCATGGATGCAGACAGCATCATGGCTGGTTCAGATATCGTGAAGATGGCCGCCCTGATGGAAAAGCATCCTCGGGTCGGCCTGCTCCAGACCGCGCCACGGTTGGTCAACGGGGAGTCGGTTTACGGGCGGATTCAACAATTCGCCTTCCGTTTTTATGGTGACCTCTTCACCGCAGGGCTGAACTTTTGGCAAGGGCCAGACGGGAATTACTGGGGGCACAACGCCCTGCTTCGGCTCGCCCCGTTCATGGATTACTGCGCGCTACCTGACCTGCCCGGGCGTGAGCCATTCGGCGGTAAGATTCTTAGCCATGACTTCGTCGAGGCGGCCCTCATGCGGCGGGTCGATTGGGAGGTCTGGCTGCTCTGGGACGTCGGCGGCACCTACGAGGAAGGACCGCAGTCTTTAATCGACAACGCCAAGCGCGACCGGCGTTGGTTGCAAGGCAATCTCCAGCACACTTGGCTGCTCTTTGCGGCCGGATTGCGGCAGATGAGTCGACTCCATCTCTTCCTGGGAATCATGGGCTACCTCGCCTCGACCCTCTGGTTCCTCTTTCTGTTCGTCAGCACCATGGTAGCCGTCAACCTTCAGGTGACCGGGCTTTCCATTATCCCCGCAGAAAGCAGCATCCCGGCCCTCATGGCACTGTCCGTGCCCGAGCAGGGCAGAATTCTTTTCGGCGCGACCCTAGTCCTTCTCTTTCTTCCGAAGGTCCTCGCGTTTCTGCAGTGTTTGCTCCGTCCAGAACGGCTCCGGTCGTTTGGCGGGCTCCTAAGCGTTACTGCCGGCATGCTGGTCGAGACCATCTATTCCGCGCTGACCGCCCCCGTGGTCATGCTCTTTCACTCGCGTTTCTTCCTGTGGCTTCTCCTTGGGAAAAAGGTCGAATGGGTCACCCAGCAACGCGGTGCCGTTGGCACAGGATGGAAAGAGGCGGCCGCCGCCCACGCCAACCAATCTCTTCTCGCCCTGGCTTGGTTGACGCTGGCTTTAATTGTCAAACCGATCCTTGCTCTCTGGTTGCTTCCAGTCATGGGGCCCGCCCTGATTGCCATTCCACTTTCGGTTTGGTCGAGTCGCCCCGGACCGGGTTTGGCCCTCCGCAGTTGGCGCATCCTCACGACGCCTGAAGAACTCAATCCTCCGCCGGAGTATGTCGAGATGGAGCGCCGGATGAAACAGGAGGAAACGGTCCTGGCGGGCCGCTTTGAGCGCGAAGCGAGCCGAGAAGGACTGACCCGCGCGATCGTGGATCCCTACGTCAACGCCGTTCACGTCTCCTTGATGGAGCACGAAGAACACGCTGAAACCAGTCCTCAGGCGCGGGAAACTTGCGACCGGCTCATGGCCGAGGGACCAATGGCCGTCGATGAAGCCGCCCTGCGCTCGGTCGCCTCCGATCCCGATCTCATGGTCGAATTGCACCGCAAGATCTGGATCACGCCCTTTGCCGATCTTTCGCCTTGGTGGCAACACGCGATCGAGCGGTATCGGCGCACCGTCTAAAGTACGTTCAAAACGCGATCAAGGCGATCGATAGCAGGATCGCAAACGCAACCAACTGAACGCCAGCCAGCGCGAGGTAGCGGTTATAGATCGAACCTGCGGGCTGGGTCCAGACACCCCGGCAGATCAAGGCGGAGAGAGGAAGCGCGACCCAGGGTAGCCCTGCCGCCGCCTCTCCGGGCCAGGCCAGGAAACCGAGCAAGAGCGGGCCAAAGCAAAATGCGGTAATCTCCCAGCGCGCGAAGGTCGGGCCCCACCGCACCGCAAGGGTTCGCTTGCCCGTCGTCGCATCCTCGGCGGCGTCGCGAAAATTGTTGATGGCGATCAGGGCGGAACTTAGGCACCCAATTTGTAGGGCCACAATCCAAGTCGTGACTCCGCCGACCAGGCCAGTCTGCACGAAGTAACTTCCCAAGGTCGCCACCAGACCGAAGAATAGGATCACAAACAGTTCCCCCAGCCCCCGATAGGCCAAAGGATACGGTCCGCCGGTGTAGGCATAGGCGAGCAACAACGAGGTGACGCCAATTCCTAGAATCACCGGTCCCCGAGCGGCAATCAGCGGGAGCCCGAAGAGAGCGGCTGCGCCACAGCAAGCCAAGCCTGCCCAGAGAACCACACGAACAGGGAGGCGGCCGGAAGCGGTCACCCGGACCGGGCCAAGGCGCTGCGGAGTGTCCGCTCCCTTTTGGGCATCAAGGGCGTCGTTGAAGAGATTGGTGGCGATTTGGATGCAAATCACACTGGCCAGGGTCGAGGCCGCCAACCAAACCGAAACCGTCCCGGTGTCGTGCCACGCCGAAAGGGTCCCGAGCCACACCGGGACGACCGCCGCCGGCAGTGTCTTGGGGCGCGCCGCGAGAATCCAGTTGGTCACGGAACCCGGGGAAACTTGCTGAAGTCCGGCGCTCTCTTCTCCAGGAAGGCCTGCTTGCCCTCCTGCGCCTCTTCGCTCATGTAATAAAGGAGCGTGGCGTTGCCGGCCAAATCAAGAAGGCCTATCTGGCCGTCGCAATCCGCATTGAGAGCCGCCTTAAGGCAACGCAAGGCCAACGGAGAATGCTGTAGGATTTCGCGGGCCCACTGCACCGTTTCTTCTTCGAGCCGCTCCAGGGGAACCACCGTGTTCACCAGCCCCATCTCGAGGGCCTGGGTTGCGTCGTATTGGCGGCAGAGGTACCAGATTTCCCTGGCCTTCTTCTGTCCGACGATGCGAGCCAGGTAACTTGAGCCGAGACCGCCATCGAACGAGCCCACCTTGGGGCCAGTCTGTCCGAAGCGGGCATTGTCGGCGGCGATCGTCAGATCGCACACGACGTGCAAGACGTGACCGCCCCCGATCGCATAGCCCGCGACCATGGCGATGATCGGTTTGGGCAAGCTGCGGATCTTCTTCTGGACATCAAGGATATTGAGCCGGGGAACGCCGTCCTCTCCCACATAACCCGCCTGGCCTCGAACCTTTTGGTCTCCACCCGAGCAAAAGGCGTCGTCGCCTGCACCGGTGAGAATGATGACGCCGACGGAGGCATCCTCGTGAGCCATCTCCAGGGCGATGAGAAGCTCTTTGACTGTGAGCGGCCGGAAGGCGTTTCGCACTTCGGGCCGGTTAATCGTGATTTTGGCGATCCCGTCCGAGGTCTTCTCGTAGAGGAGGTCAGTGAAGGTCGCTGCGCTGGTCCACATGCTGGAGGTCGAGGTTGAGTTCTTGCAAGAAGCGGCGCACGCATTCTGCCAAGCCCGCCGGGTTGCGCAAGGGAACTCGGTGACCACTTCCTTCAATCTCAGCATACGTTGCAGAAGGATTTCCAGCTGCGGCTTGGCGCATGATCGCGGAAAACTTCCGGTCTTCGGCACCGGCCACCCACAGTTGGGGAACCGGAGAGGAGGCCAAGGCGGCCCGCAGATCCTCCTGATTTCCCAGTGACCAAACGTCGAACCCCTTTGCAATCGCTTCCGGGTAGGACGTGAGTACTGCAGATTGCTCGCCGGAAATCGGCTCCCCTTCCAACGGGCCCTGCGCATTCCAGCCTTCAAGGAAGTTCTCACAATGCCCTTCGCGAAGCAATTCGGCCCACTGCCGATCAGCGGTCGTCCGGAAGGATCGCTCCCCGGTTTGCTCCAGTCCGGGATGGGCGGAGAGGAAAATGGCTGCTTTCCAAGGGTTCACAGGCTCCAGGATGGCATGCATCGCCAAGCGGGCCCCGAGCGAGTAGCCGAGAATGACGGGACAGGGATCTCCCCGGACCTCCTCGTTCAAGCGCTTGGCCCATTCACCGAAAGGAACAATGGCACCCTCCCACAAATTTGGCGTGACGAAGGTCGCTTCCGGCATCGCCTCGCGAATTCCCTGCCAATCACTCGGATGGCCCAAATTGCCGTGAAGCGCCCAGATCATGGTGTGTCCAATGCCTCCCAAAACGCTTCCGTTGCCGAATTCCCGGGAAGAGCTTCGATGACCACATGGTCCGGAAGCGTCGGCAAAGATCCGCCGGTCCATTCCACGTAGTCCAGCCCCCAGAATTCGGCCCATGAACGGAAGCGGAGGCGATGCCGACTCTCCGTGAAGGCTTTGAACGATTCGGGCACTTGAGCGAGCCCGGGTAGTCGCGCGAAAATACGCCCGCCCTCATTGTTGACTACGACAATCCGGCGTTTGCCCGGCGGCAAGTGCGGCAAAATCCAGGGGGCATTCATGTCATAGAGCGTGGTGAGATCACCGAAAATACCCCAACTCTCGGCTTGGTCCACTCCCCAACCGAGGAAGGTGGCGAGATTGCCATCAATGCCATTCGCACCGCGATTCGCCCAAATCAGGTGATCCTTGGCTTCGTAGGGAGCGGCCAGGTTCCATTCCCGGACTGGAAGACTGTTTCCAAGGAAAACTCCGGCACCGGCAGGGATTTGCCGGGCCAGGGCGCGAAAAAGCCCCGGTTCCGAACTGGGGTGCGCGGCCAAGGCGGCTTCGATCCGCTGGTGAACCCGGCTGTCTTCCCGGGGAAAATCCGCCGGCGGCCCGGGAGCAAAGCTTAATCCATCGAAGCTGGGCAGGACACAACAATCCCGGCCCAGGCCCCGAAATCCGTGACATTCGACCGACCACACGGAAACGCCGGGGAGGGTTTCCATGTCACGCCACAGCCGAAAGGTCGGAACGCTGCCGATGCGTAGAACGACCTGCAACGGATGATCCCGCAGGCTGCGTTCTCCTCCGCGGATCATGAAAGATTGCAAGAGAGGATCCTCGCGCAAACCGCTCATCGCGTCCGCGAGAATCGGGCACCCCCACTCCACCAGCCGAGCCCGGATCCGGTTGCGATCCTGTGGTGGGATTGCCCCCAAAAAGATCAAATCCGGGCGGGGCATCTGAAATTTGGTTTTGGAACGATGCCGTTTCGGTTTGCCCAGATCCGGAACCAACAAAGGTCCACCAACCGCCCCGCCACCTGGGCTCAAGAGCGGATCGGCAAGGCACACATTGAGGTGGGCGGGGCCATAGCCCTCCCAACCAGAAAGATCCACCGGCCCGGAGCGCACATCCCAACTGTCAGTCGCGTAAAGGCAAAAGAGGCCGCGTTGCTCAATGGATTGGGGCGCCCCACTCCCGCGGAATGAGGCGGGCCGATCCGCAGTCACGCAGAGAAGTGGCACCCGTTGGTAGAGTGCTTCGATCACGGCGGGATAGAGTTCGGCCACTGCGGTTCCGGAGGTCGTCACGACGGCGACGGGGCGTCGCAGCGCGATGGCCCGCCCGAGTGCGAAGAAACCTGCGGCACGCTCATCGAAGAAAGGACGGGCTGGGAGTCCGGAGCGCAGGATCTCCAGAATCAGCGGGCTGTCCCGGGAGCCAGGGCAGACCGCGAACTCTGCGACGCCGCGTTGGAGGCAGGCCTCAATTACCGCCCTGGAGAGTTGTTCACTCGGGGTCACAGGCCGAGCAAGCTCTTTACTGTGGTCCGCTTCAAGGCCAATTCACGCCATTCGTTTTCGAGGACGCTGGCGGCGATCACACCGCAACCTACCGGAAGAAAGACCTCATCACCGGACCAACTGACATGGCGGATCGCGACGACGCCGTGAAAACTGCCATTGAGCCACGCGCCAAAGGGGGCACCGAACATTGGGGGAGCGCCGAGTTGGGTGCGGTATCCCCTCAGCTTGTCCATCACCCGGTGGGTCAAAGGAAGAGCACCCAGGGCGGGTGTGGGGTGCATCAAGCGAATCAGTTCATTCAAGTCAGGCTCCACCCGCAACTCCACGTGAATCGAGGAGAGGAAGTGAGCGATGGAGCCGAGTTCGAGCAGCTGGCGCGGCTCGCGGCGAACCAAGCCGAGCGGTTGCAACTTTTGCACTAGGAACTCCGCCACGAATTCGTGCTCGGCGATCTCCTTGGGATCCGCTTCGAAGGCGTCTGCATGCTCGACGGGTGTCGTGCCCGCCAGGGCCATCGTCTCCAAATGACGGCCATGCACTGAGACCAGCAGTTCAGGGGTCGCTCCGATCAGTCCTTGGTCCCCGTTGCGAAAGCCGTAACTGAAAAGGGATGCAGAGAGATGGTCGAGACTAGGGATGAGCGAATCGATCGATCCCGAACTGAGGAGGCCGCGTTCGGTGACGACTGGGACCGACTTCGTCAATCCGCCGACGGCGATCTCCCGCATGATGTCGTCATAAACCGAGTGAAATGGGGCCAGCTCCGGTGCCGACCAGCGGATTTTGGGCGCGCCAACCCCGTTGAGCGCTGCCGTGATCCCGCTAAGATCCGGGGCCATGGTCCACTCCGAAGGTACTTTCCACGGAGTTTCGTCGCAAAGATCGAAGTCATTGCGATAAAATGCCAGGCCGCTCTCCGGAGGAAGCCGCCGGCTTGTGAACGGACCGAACCCGTAAACCATCTGACCGGAGTCAGTCTTTAAAAAGGCATAGTCCTTCACTCGATCACGGTGTGACCTTAGTTACGGATGGCAGATTTCTCAAGATCCGGAACTCGTAGATTCGCCGGACTTGGTTTAGAGGGAGAAACCTCCCGAGTGTCAGCCCCCAAATGATGGATTCAACCAGTCCGGCCGCCCCAGCCTCCGGAAGCGATGATGATCGGGACTTGTCCTTGATGCGCCGCATCGCGTTGGGCGATACGGCGGCGCTGGAGGAACTTGTGGAGATTCACCAGCATGCCGTCACGGGCACCGTGGTCAAGATGCTCGGCAATGTGGCGGACGCGGAGGACGTTGCCCAACAGGTCTTTGTGCGGATCTGGCGGTCCGCCGCCCGTTACCAGCCGTCGGCGAAGTTCACCACCTGGTTGTTTACGATCACCCGGAATTTGGTGTTCAACGAGGTCCGCCGTCGGCAACGCAAGCCAGCGATTTCCCTTGAGGAGCGCGAGGAACAACATTTCGCGATCACTTCGATCGATGGCGAGATGAAGCCGGATCAGTCGGCCCTACACGCGGAACTCGAAGCGGCAGTGGAGGCTGCCATCCAGCGCCTCCCGGAGAAGCAGCGCCTGGCCGTTGTCTTGCGCCGCTATCAAGAGCTTCCCTACGAGGAAATCGGAGAGATTCTCGGGCTCTCCATTCCGGCGGTAAAAAGCGTTTTGTTCCGGGCCCGCGCTCAGTTGAAGGAGGATTTGCAGAAATATCTGGACGCCTGAGTTGCACTTGTGGGTGGCTATGTTAGGGGGAGTTTATGGGCGATCACTCATTAGAACAGGTCCTCGTCATCCGGCGCACGTTGTTCGATGACCTCGGGGCCTTTAACGGTTATCAGGCGAATCCCGAGTTCTACCTGCCTGCGATTCTCGAACCGGAAAACAATTCCTTTCTCTGCCGGGCGGATGCAGAAACCGATCCCACCCACAAGCAGATCATTCCTTACGCATTGTTCCAATCCGGGGACCGGTTTTTGCACTACGTCCGGGGGAGTTCCGCCGGTGAGCAACGCTTGGCCTCCAAAGGGTCGATCGGAATTGGCGGCCACGTCAATGCGGACGATTACCACGCGAGCGGAAGTCTCGGCCGGGAGCTTTACCTTGCAGGGGTAGCCCGCGAGATCGCCGAGGAGATCAACATCGGGTGCTCCTATGAGCAATCCATCGTCGGCTTGATCAACGATGACACTACCGAAGTCGGCCGTGTCCACCTGGGGATCGTCCATCTCTTCACCCTCGAAGCACCAGAAGTGACGTCCAATGAAGAGGGCATCACGAGCTTGAGCTTCCTCACGAGGGAGGAGTTGATGGAGCGAGCCAGCGGCGGATTTTTGGAGTCCTGGTCGCGCCTGATCGTGGAGAATCTGGATCAGGTTCTCGCCTCCGCAGCTGTTGGAGTGAGTTGACAGACCGGAGTCCTCGATTAGTTTCCCTTCTGCGATGGTGGTGCATCCTGAATTAGAGGCTCCTCACCATGCACTTTGATCGAGACGTTCCCGAACGGAACTTTTCCTCGCACGCACCAGGCTACTGGAAAGACCAACCGGAAGCGGACTGGAATTCTTGGCAGTGGCAGTTGCAGAACCGGATCACCGGACTCAGCGCGCTGGAGCGCCATCTGAACTTGAGCCCGGAAGAGCGCAGCGGCGTCCTTCTCTCCGGGAACAAGCTGGCGATGGCGATTACTCCGCACTTCCTCAATCTGATTGACCGGGATGATCCGGATTGCCCAATTCGCCGCCAGGTCATTCCCCGGATCGAGGAGACCATCGAGGCGGATTACGAAATGGCGGATCCCTGCGGAGAGGACGGCGACATGCCAGTCCCCGGGCTGGTCCACCGCTACCCGGATCGCGTCAACTTCCTCATCACCGACCGCTGCGCTTCCTACTGCCGCTACTGCACCCGCAGCCGCGTCGTCAGCGGAGCTGGGACCCAGCACCTCGATACGCAGTTCGAGGCCGCCTTCCGCTACTTGGAGGCACATACCGAGGTCCGGGACGTGTTGCTTTCCGGCGGTGATCCGCTTCTCTTTTCGGATGCCAAACTGGAGCGCGTCCTGCGTCGATTACGCGCCATTGAGCACATCGAATTCATCCGGATCGGGACGAGAGTCCCTATTTTTCTTCCGCAACGGATCACCCCAGAGCTTTGTGCGATGCTCCGGCAGTTCCATCCGCTCTTCATGAGCATTCACACCAACCATCCCCGGGAGCTCACGATTGAGGTGAAGGAAGCGGTGGAGCGGCTCGCGGATGCCGGGGTTCCGTTGGGCAACCAGAGCGTCCTGCTCCGGGGAGTGAATGACAGCCTGGAGGTCATGAGGACTCTGGTGCACAAGCTGTTGCGGTGCCGGGTCCGGCCTTATTACCTCTACCAGATGGATCTCATTCTCGGCTCCTCCCACCTCAAGGTGCCGGTTTCGCGGGGCCTGGAAATCATCCAGGGTCTCCGCGGGCATACCACGGGTTACGCGGTGCCCACCTATGTCATCGATGCCCCAGGAGGCGGGGGCAAGGTGCCCATTCACCCAGAAACCGTCCTCCAACGCAACGACGCGCGAGTCATTGTCCGCAACTATGAAGGCAAGGTATTCGAATACCCGGAACCAGCCTCCGAGTTCGCCACGCAGACCATCCAACCTGGCCCATTCTTCCCCTGAGCGATCAGGGCCGCAGTGGCTGGGGCGGCGTCGCGGGATCGACGACGGGAGGATCGATGGTCATCATCTCCTTATGGATCTCAAGGATCTTGGAGGAGACTTGGAAGAAGGATTCCATGGCGGCCACGTCCCCCTCCTTGCCATTGACCACGGCGTCAAGGTTCTTGAGGTAGCGTTCTTGATCGATCCGGACGGCCGCCATTTCGCGTTGGGCTTTGCCATATGATTCCACGACCTTGGTTTGCATGGTCGTCAGCGCATCCCGGCGCCCCTGATCCTCGTGGAACTCGGCCAATTGAGTCTTCTCCTGTTCCCGATAGCCAGGCTTGAAAAGGCGACGGAGCAGTTTCCCTTTCTCCTCAGGGCTGGTGCTTGGGGGCAATTGAAGCTGCGTTGAAACGTAGGAATCGAGCTCTTTGAACTCCTCGAGCGGCTTTTCGTATTGTTGATTGAGGTAAGTGAGGCCACTCGCAACGGCCCGCAGCTTGTCGATTTCCGCTCGTTGCAGCTGCTGCCCTCCGCGCACCTTGGCTTCGAGTTGCTGGAGGTAACCCACGGTGGCACCGCTGTTGCTGACGACCTCGTCAACGATCTTGGCGACTTCAGCCATCCCCTGATTCAATCGCTGTTCACCCGCCTCTTGGACCGCCTTGACCTCCGCATCACGGTCAGCCTTGATTCTCTTCACTTCTGCCTCATGAGCGCTGAGCTCCCGAACCGCTTCCTTTTTGGCTTCCGCCACCTGCAGTTCCAAGGCGGCGATCTGCCCATTGGCGACTTCAAGCTGCGCGGCCCGTTCCCGCGTGTTGAACGCAAGAAAGACAGTCGCTCCGAGTAGGAGAAAGAGAGTCACGGTCAGTCCCGCCAACACGGGATCAAACCGGCGCGGCTCGTGGTAGGGATCCTGGTAATTGCTCATCGGTTGCTTGGCTGGCAGTTTCTGCTTTGACGCAAATGTGCTCGTGGCCGGTCACTCATCATCGATACCTCACACCGATTTGTCAAAAAGGCTGGAAAGGGATCGGAGGGCTATCCCCACAAGTCGGCGGGTTGCAATTCGCCAGGGTTTGCCGACCGTAATTTATGTCGCGTCTGCTCGACCTTTGTCAGCACCTTCCGGTCTGGTCCTACGAGTCAGGGGACTTTATCATTCACGAGGACCGCAAAGACGGGCGCCTCTACATTTTGAAACGCGGCGCTGTCGAGGTTCGGAAGGCCGGGCAGCCGGTCGTCACCACGACGACGCCTGGAGCCATCTTTGGGGAGGTCTCGGCACTCCTCCAAGCCGCGCACAGTGCTTCGGTGATCGCGGTCGAAGCCTGCGAATTCTATGTGGCGGAGGACGCCGAGGAATTCCTGCGAGTCAATCCGAGCCTCAACCTCCACATTGCGCGCCTTCTGGCCTTCCGTCTGCAGCGAATCACTCAGCAGTTGGCGGAGCTCCAGGAACTGGCCGACTCTTCGGGATTGTCACCCACCACCCGGGTCAAAGGGGTGCTGCGCACGCTCGCGGATCAGTTCTGAGACTGGATCACTCGACCACGATCACATCGCCGACTTGCGCGACGGCAAAGAAGTTCTTGGCGTAGGTGTAGGGCAGGCGAATGCAGCCGTGGGAGGCGGGGTATCCGGGACAGTTCCCCTGATGCATTCCAACAGCGCTGCCACTGAGCCTCATGAAGAAGGGCATCGCGGACCCGTAGAGTGTGGAGTAGCGCAGCTTGCTCTTGTCGGTGATCACGAACGTGCCCGATGGAGTGCGGAACCCACTGCGTCCGGTGGAGCAGCCGGTGGAGTAGAGGAGTTCACCGTCTTTGTAAAAGCGCGCCTTCTGCTCATCCAATGAAACGACGATTTTGCGTTCGTGCTTTCCGTCGACCTCTGGCTCACGTCCGAGCATCAGTTGCGCCATGGGGATATCCTCTGCGTTGATTGCGAAGGTCACCGGATAAGTATAGTCGCCGGTCGGACGGGAGCGGTGGGCGCCTTTCGCAATGAGGAGTTTGGCCATTTCCAATTGCTTGGAGCCCGCCGCCAACATGATCGGGGTGACCTGCGTTTCGTTCTTTAAGCGGTAGCTCAGACTCCGATTCTCGGCGAAGCGGCCCAGGAAATCAGCGGTGACCGGATAGGTCAACTTGGCGTTGGGATCGGCACCCTGTTGAAGGAGCAGGTCAGCCATCGCCGGCTGTCGGTTGGCGATCGCCCATTCAAGGAGTCGATGCCCCCCAGGTTGGTCCTTGGCCTCGTAACGTGCGCCATACTCAAGCAAAAGCGCAGCCGCAGTGACGTCAGCATGCATGACCGCAAAACCGAGAAGAGTCCAACCTGTCGAGGTCGGATTGTTTAGATCATCCCCATTGGCAGCGAGAAGCCGCATCACGTCATACGACTTCGCTCTCATCGGCCCCCACACCGTACTCCCTGAGGCCCGAGCCCCTTTGGAGAAAAGGTATCGGGTCAACCGAAAGTCACTCGCGGCGATCGCGCGCTCGATGGGGGTTTGGCCGTCCGAAGCCCGTCCGTTGACATCTGCACCAGCTCCCAAGAGAGTCTCCGCAACTTCTGGCCTGCCAGCCCGCAACTGACTCCACCAGAGAGGCTCACCAGTGACGGTGCTTTTCTGCTCCGGATCTGCTCGATGCCGCAACAGCATGGCCACCCAGTCGAGCGCTCCAGCCTCGCACGCCGCTTCCAAAAGGGAATAACGACCGCTCTTCGCCTCGGCCATTGAGGCACCGCGCGAAAGGCAGATTTGAAAGATCTCCCTAGATCGGAGCCGGAAAGCCGCTTCGAGAAGGGACTCCCCGTCACGTCCCTCCGCAGACGCTGAAGCGCCCGCCTTGAGGAGCTTCTTAGTGAGATCCTCCCGGCCCTCCTCGAGACAGGCCACGGTGAGCGGTTTGCCTGTCAGGGTCATTCCGTTGGGATCAACCCCTAGTTTTAACAGCTTATCGACGGCCCGTTGATTGCCTTCAGCCAGCGCCACCGCCAAAGGGCTGCCTCCCTCCGTCTCCGCCCGGATGGAGGCCCCGTGTTTGACCAACAGATCAAATTCCTTGTCCTTCTCCTCCCGAATCGTCCAGATGAGCGCGGGGACGCCGGGAGCAACTTCAGAGTTGGCATCCCCGCCGCTGGAAAGCAGGTAATCGGCGATGGCGAGGGATCCAGACTCCAGAGCACGAACCTCAGCGGGGCGCCCTTCAATCAACGAAAGATCAACGGCAACACCCAGGTCAGCCAAGCACTGCATCATGTCGACACGGTCATCGAGGATCGCCTTCTGGAAGGGGGTCTTGCCGGTTTCATCCGGCCGATCCAGTGCCACGCCAGCAACTTTGAGGCGAGTCAAAGCGAGGGTGTCCCCGTCCGCGAAAGCGCGATGAACCGATGCGGTGTCGAGAGTATAACCGTCGCGCTGAAGGCGCATTTTCGCAAAGGTATCGACCGCGATCAAGCGACGGACGACCGAAACCCCGATAGAGACCGTGAGGAAAGTCACGATCATCAATAGGATCAAGCGACTCATGAATCGGCCTAGCCGGTTCATGAACTCAACATGAGGATGAGAAATCTCAGAGGTCACACCACTATCTCCAATGCGAATTTCTAGCCCAACCGCGTCGCAAAACTGAATAACTTTTGTTATCGCGTAAGTTGGCATTACGCAATCGCTAATGCTACTCGAATTTTAATAAGTATCCAGTGAAATTCCGACCTTCTTGATTGAATGCTTAGACGACATATCAGGAGATCGACTTCCTTCTCGATCCTGGCTCCGCAAACCAGTTGCAAACGACGCTGACTTGGGATGAATTAGGCCTTTCGCGCTCCAGTTCCGGGGCCGAGGCGTATCGATCCATGCCAATGTCTATCTTCCGTCTTCTTCCACTTTGCATTCTACCTGGCGTTCTTTCCGCTGCGGCGGACTCCACTGTCGATTTCAATCGCGACGTTCGACCGCTGCTCGAAGGGACGTGTATCCATTGCCATGGCCCCGAGAAGCAGGAAGGTGAAGTCCGCCTCGACACGAAGGAAGCTGCCTTCAAGGGAGGCGAGGACAATCCTGGGATTACACCCGGTGATCCGGAGAAATCGGCCGTATACTGGACCACCACTCTTCCGAAGGATGACGATCTGATCATGCCGCCGAAGAAGCCGCTCACTGCGGAGCAATCCGAAGTGCTCAAGGCGTGGATCGTGGCCGGTGCCCCGTGGCCCGCCGGAGTCGTCCTGGAGGAGAAGCCGCGGATGGACTTCGCGAACAACATTCAGCCCCTCTTCGCCCGCGGAGGCCCCTTCAACGCCCAGGAATTGAAGATGATTCGTCTTTGGAGCGATCAAGGGGCGGTCTGGCCGCAAGGCGTGAAGCTGGGAGGTCCAGAACCAGAAGGTCCTGGGGACAATCTGGACCTCATCAAAACGATTCGGGAAAAGATCGTGGCGACCCACACGGAGAAGTCTCCCGGTGAGATGAAGGAATATGTCGGGAAAATCCCGGCGACAGGGGCACCCTACACCATGGTTCCGATCCCAGCGGGAGAGTTTCTGATGGGGAGCCCTGCCAGCGAAGCGGGGCGGAAGGAAGATGAGGGGCCTCAGCACAAGGTGAAGATTGACCCGTTTTGGATGGGCAAATTCGAGGTCACTTGGGACGAGTATGAGCCCTTCATGATCACGGATGTGGCCCGCCGCAAGAACGGCACGCCTGAGACCATTCCGCCAGATGCAGACCCAGCCTTCATCACTTCAAAGCCAACGACGCCCTATACGGAAATGAGCTTCGGCATGGGAACCAAAGGCTTCCCCGCCATCAGCATGACCGAACATGCCGCCCTTAAATTCTGCCAGTGGCTCAGTGCTCAGACTGGCCACTTCTACCGTTTGCCGACAGAGGCCGAGTGGGAGTACGCCTGCCGCGCCGGAACCACCACCGCATTCAGTTGGGGCGACGACCCGGCTCAGGCCGACCAGTTCGCATGGTATTGGGACAACTCAGGTGAAAAGTATCAGAAGACCGGCCTGAAAAAGCCCAATCCCTGGGGGCTTCACGATATGCACGGCAACGTGATCGAGTGGGTGCTGGACTGGCATGAGCCTTACACCGCCACAGCGCTCGACAACCCCTACTCGAAACCCGGTAAACTTCTCTATCCACGCGTCGCCCGGGGTGGCAGCTGGTATGACGACCCCGACCTCCTCCGTTCCGCGACCCGTTTCAAATCAAACCCGAAATGGAAGATTCAGGATCCGCAACTGCCGAAGTCCATCTGGTATCATACCGATGGAGAGTGGCTTGGCTTCCGTCTGGTTCGCCCCCTCAACGTCCCTTCCGCAGACGTCATGCACCAGATCTGGAATTCGGGCCGGGGCGAGGAGAACGAGGTCAAAGACCCCAAGAAGGACTGATCGCCTTGCGCTTGTTTCTATCCTGGGCGGGTTGCTGGTTCTTCCTGGCCAGCGCTCCGGCGCAGTCCCTTGAGTTGTTTCACTTCGAGGAACCCGCCATGGGGACCCTATTCCGGATCGAGGTCTACGCACCGAGCCGGGGACAGGCTGCAGCCGCCGCCGCAGCTGCTTGGCACCGGGTTCGTGAACTCGATGACATCTTCTCCGACTACAAACCCGACAGCGAGTTGATGCGATTCTGCCATCAACCGGCCGGCACCAAAACGCCGATCTCCGCCGACCTCTACGCCATCTTGATCCGGTCCGGGGAGATCACCCAAGCCTCTCACGGAGCGTTCGATGTCACCGTGGGACCGCTCAAGCGGCTTTGGAGGCAGAGTTGCCGGGATGGCAGGCTTCCTTCGGCGATGCAATTGTCCACTGCCCGCGCCTTGACCGGATGGGACAAAGTCCAACTCAACCCGGAACAAACCGCCAGTCTGGCAATCAGCGGCATGCGCCTCGATCTGGGGGGAATCGCAAAGGGCTACGCAGCAGATGCGACGCTCAAGGTGCTCCGGGAAAGGGGCCTCGAGCGCGCCCTGGTTGCAGCCAGCGGAGATGTCGTCGCGGGAGAGTCCCCTCCCGGCCAGCTTGGTTGGAGGATCGGAGTTGCCAGCCTCTCCGCGCCGACCTCACCGGAAACCACGGTGATCCTTCGTCACCGGGCTATCTCGACTTCAGGAGACACGGTCCAGTTCGCGGCAATCGGCGGCACAACCTACTCGCACATTCTCGATCCGAAATCCGGTCTCGGTTTGACCGTCCGGCGCTTTGTCAACGTGATCGCCCCTTCCTCGGTGCAGGCGGATGCTCTGGCCACAGCCCTGAGTGTCGCGGGTCCGGAAGGAGTCACTCTTCCCCCCGGGGTATCTTTTCGCTTTGAGGAGCGTGCCGACCCTCAAGGCAACGGCGACGCGAGAGTCGTGCTCAAGGATTGGCCGCATCCCAACGACTGACGCGGGGCCCTCCGCCAAACTTTGCCGGGAGCTATTTCTCCATTGCCCCTGACGCTCTCTTCGGGTGGAATGGGCCAGCTTTTGAACCAGCGGACAATCACCGAAGCTTCCCGGGGATTTTCGCGTTGACTCCTAAGTTGACCCAGGCACAATCAGCCGTTAACCAGATCTGGGCCGGGTCGTTTTCGCTCTCCGGACCGAAATCGTGAGGAAACCGGGAATCCATGAAGTCTTTTCGTCTGCCATTCGCTGCCATCGCTCTCAGCCTCTTGCCCGCTGCGGCCTGGGGACAAACGTCCACCCGGACCTTTTTTGAGATTCCGATCGGAACCTACCCCGGTCTGCAACCTTTGGAGCGCGGGGTGAGTCCAGGCATTGCCAGCGGAACCCACTCCGGGGTCTATATCCGCTTCGCCGAAGATATCGCCAACCTCTGCGAACGTTACGACGAGGGCCCGGGCAAACCCCGCTTTCGGCTAAACGTCTTTGCCACACAGGGGGCCTTCGATAGCCTGAAGCGCCTCCGTAAAGAGGATGAGGTTCAGCTTGCCATCGTCCAATCGGACCTTTGGTATTACGCGAAACTCTTTGGGAGTGCCCCAAGCTCGGGCAAGACGACCACCAAAGTCGACAAGATCCAGGATTCCTGGCGGGAGATTTACCAAGATATCCGGATGCTCCTCCCACTCTATGAAGAGAGCATTCACATTTTGGTGAAACCCGAGGACAAGTCATCAGGCAAGTTCAAGGACCTCACCGACTTGTTCACGAAAGAGGCACGGGTCAACATCGGTACTAAGGGTTCGGGTGCGTTTGTGACCTGCACTTTGCTGGAACAGATCATCACTCAGGCCCCCGGCGGGACGGGCGGGAAACGCTGGAAGCCGTCCTACGACAGCACCGAGGCCGCGCTCTCCCGCTTGGTCGATAAGGAAGAGGACACCATTGATGCCGTCATCCTCGTCGGCGGAGTCCCCTTCCCGGCCTTGGAAAAGTTTGGGGTGGACTACATGAAGAGGACTCCCACCAAGAATCTGTTCCGGGATCTCACCTCAGAGCCCAAAATCGCCCCGCAGATGGCGCTTCTTCCCTTTGGAGAAACGGCCGATCAGCTCATGGACAGCAACCTCGATTTCCGCGGCTATCTGCCGTCCAAAATTGAGGTCTCGAACTATTCGTTCCTTCAAACCGAGACCGCGCCCGTGAAAACTCGCTCAATCATGGCCTGTTTGGTCACGCACGCGAAATACAACGACACCGCCGGCAAGGAAGCTCACAAGATCCAATGGGTTCGTCACATTCTCTACCGGGTTCTTAGCAAAATGCGCCCGAGCAGCGAGAACGGTCTCACCGATGATTTCGGCTCCCCACAGGCTGGTGACAAATGGAAGGAAACGGCCCGGAACTTGCAGAGAGTCAACCAGAAGATCGACGGGATGTCTTGGGATAGCTTTGGCTGGCGCATCCACGATGACCGGGTTCTTCAGGAGATGCTTCGGACCTGGGGTGAAGGGTTGCCGGGAGGAAGTTCTCCCACGCTCATCGATCCAGACAATCCGTTTTAACCTCGTTTCTGCCTAGCTCGTTCCTTCATCTTTTCTCCTACGCAACACATGTCTCCGTTTCCTCTCTCCTCTCCGGCGCTTGCCGCAACGATTGGGATGATTGTTTTGTCGGGTGTTTTCGCGGCGAGGGGGCAAGATAACCTTTATTCCATGGACCTCGGGGCATACCCAGGTTCTGGAACAAACCCCCGGGCGAATCCGGGGATCGCGAGTGGGTCTCACTCCGGGCTATACCTGCGGATGTCGGAAGATGTGGCCAAGCTCTGTGCCAAGCCTCGCGATGGGAAGAGCCCGTTCCGCCTCAATGTAGTGGTATCCGAAGGCGGCCTGGACAGCGTGAAGCGCCTCCGTCTTGAAGGAGATGTCCAGATGGCCGTCGTGCAGTCCGATCTGTGGTATTACGCCAAAAGATTTGGTGATCCCACCACCGTCACGGGAGGCTGGCTCAGCGCCAAGACCCGGGAGTCCTGGCGTCAAATCGCCACAGACACCAAACTGGTGTTACCGCTCTACACGGAGAAAATCCACATCGTGGTCACCCCTTATGGCAAAGACCAGTTCAAGGATCTGATGGGTCTCTTCCGCAACAAGGCACGCGTAAGCGTCGGAACAACCGGATCCGGGAGTATGATCACCTGTTCGCTGATCGAGGAAATGATCCTCCGAGAGCAGCGGGCCAAGGGAGAACCGGAATCCCGTTGGAAAGCACACTACATGTCGGCGGACGTCGCCCTCGAAACCCTCGACAAGAAGCAGGGCGAACTCGATGCCGTCATTCTCGTCGGCGGCGTTCCCTTCCCCGCTTTGGAGAAGTTTGCGATGAGTCAGGTCAAGCAAGGGATCTTCAACCGGACTACCCAGGTCGCCCCTTTTTCCCTGCTTCCGTTTGGACCTGAAGCGGAAGCTGCAGTCGATCGGGATCCTGATTTCCGCGGTTACGTGAAGACAACAATCCGATCGGATGACTACGAATTCTTGACCGGCGAAAAGGGAGAAATTCCCACCCGCGGCGTGACCGCCTGTCTCGTGACCCACCGGTCCTACTCATCGGACGCCAAAGCGTCTGAGGCCGCCCGGTTGCGCCTCCTTTGGGTTCGGCACGTGGTCTACCGGATGTTGTCCAATCTCGATGAATCGTCTGATTACGGACTCATCCGCGAGTTCGGGATGCCGCAGGCTGGAGCCCAGTGGAAAGAGGTTTCAGCGACGCTCCGTCGCCTTGATCGGGGCGAGCTGAATTGGGCCTCGTTTGGTTGGTCCCGGCACGAGGATCCCACCATCACCAAAATGATCGATCTCTGGTCAATCAGCCCCCAGAGCCGCCCGACCGGTGACTTCTTGATCGATCCAGACCGGTTCTGAGCCAAAAAAATCCCCAGGAGGTCGACTGCCGCCCGGGGATTTGATTGATCGGAAGAAAGGATTTACGAACTCAGCTCTTCGGCTTAAACAGCCCGAGGGCTTGGACGATGACTAGGAGGAGGAACGCTCCGACCGTAGCGGACACCAACGGCATCCAACCCGGAGGGTTCTCGATTGGGAGGTAACTCGTAAGGAAACCGCCAAGGAACGCGCCGGCGATCCCGAGAATCATCGTGAGGATCCAGTTCATCTTCTGATCACCTGGAAGAATCCAACGGGCGAGAGCGCCCGCGAGGATCCCGATTCCGCACCAGAAGCCGATTTCCTGAATGGCCGCAGCGATCAGGGGTTCAACAACGAAAGTTTGCATGTGTTGGATGTTAGGGGATACCGGCACATCTGCCAAGTGTAGAATCTATGTCCCCACAAATTACCATCTCCTCTACTTCAGAAAATTGAGGAAGAGCGTGATGTTCAGAGCATTGGTAAAGTCGATCAGGATAGCGCCCACCAGCGGGATGACCAGAAAGGCTCCGGGCGCAGCGCCGTGACGTGCCACGAGCACCTTCATGGTGGCCATCGCGTTTGATGTCGCCCCGAGACCAAAACCGCAATGCCCGCCCGCCATGACGGCGGCGTCGTAATCCCGCCCCATGACGCGATAGGTCACAAAGTAGGCGAACAACGCCATGAAAGCGATCTGCACAGCGAGAATAACGAGCATGGGAACCGCAGCGCTCGCCAGGTCCATGAGGTTAAGCCGCATCATCGCGATGGTCAAAAAGAGGGCCAGAAGAATGGCCGCGATGAGGTCGATGATTTCGTAACGTATCCAGCGGTGTCCGGTCGCATCGAGGAGGTTGCGAATGAGGACTCCGATGATCATCGCGCCCATTTGCGGCGGAAAGGTGGCACCAGTGAGCTGAAGGTAATGACTCACCCAGGCCCCGGCTTTGATGCAAGCGAGGACAAGAAGGAAATGGCGAAGCGTTTCCCACGAGTAGTCCCCCAGTTCCCGCACCTCAGCAAGGATCCCGCGGGGAGCTCCGGCGCTGCTCGATGTCGACCCGCCAGCAACCCCATCCTCGGCGTGAAGCTGATTCCGGCGAATCAGAGCAGTCCCGACGGGACCGCCGATGAGGCCTCCGGCGACAACCCCGATCGTGGCGGCAGCTGCCCCGAGAAGTGCGGCGGAGGACAAGCCGAGTTTCTCCAGGAGCGGTGCGAAGCCAATGGCGGTTCCGTGTCCCCCGGTCAGGGTGAGGCTCCCGCAGACCAACCCGAGCAGCGGATTTTGCCCAAGCATCTTGGCCAAGATCACTCCAAGCCCGTTCTGTAGCAATGCGAAGACCGTAGCGAGGATCAAGAAGAGAAGGACTTTGTGCCCTCCTCGACGCACTAGATCCCAGGTGGCGTTGAGACCGATGCAAGTGAAGAACCCAACCATGAGCGGCACCGTTACGTCCATTTTTGGAGCGTGGCTCCATTCCGGTTCGATCGTCACGATCCAGGTCCACCAAGGAGCGGTCACCGCACTGGCAAAGCTCAGCGGACCCGCGCCGATTAAGTTCAAGCCGAGCACCAGGAAGGAAACGAGGAGTCCGCCCACCACCGGATCCGGGATATTGAAACGCCGGAAGAACGAGACCTTTTCAGAGAGCAGCTCCCCGAGCAACAGCACGGGCACGGCAAGGAGAACGGAGACCCAGGGCGAGAGCGACATGGCTGCAGCCTGTCCCGATCCGCCGCAAATCACCAGCGAAGAATGGAGCAGCCCTGATCGGGCCAAGCGTCCCGCATTTCCCAGTTGCCTCAGGGTGGGTCCGACTCTAGAAGACACGTCATCAAACCGTGGCCCCAGGCCACCCCCACGACATGGCAATCAAGGTAGGAATCATTGGAGCGGGCGGCATGGTCCGCTATCACATCGACGGATTTAAAGCGGCGGGCGCGGAAGTCGTCGCCATCGCCGACGTCAACGAGGCGGCGGCTCAGCGCACCGCGTCGGCCCACGGCATCTCCCGCGTCTTCGGCGATGTCGCCAGCATGTTGGCGGATCCGGGGATCGATGCGGTCTCGGTGATCGTCCCCAACAAGTTCCACGCGCCGTTGGCCATCCAAGGGCTCCAGGCTGGCAAGCATGTCTTCTGTGAAAAGCCGCCGGCGCTCAATGCCGGAGAGGTGCAGCAGATGATCGACACGGCCAATTCGGCCGGCAAGACCCTGATGTTCAACTTCAACAACCGGGCGCGGCCCGAATCCTACGCGATGATTGATTACATCCGCAGCGGTGTGGTGGGAAACATCAATTCCGCTCAGGCCAAGTGGATCCGGCGCACCGGGATTCCGGGTTTCGGGGGATGGTTCACGACCAAGGCTTTGGCCGGTGGCGGCCCTTTGATCGACCTCCTCCACATGATCGATCTGGCCCTCTTCTTCATGGGTTATCCCGAGCCGGCGCACGTGCTCGGCCAAACCTTCAGCGATTTCATCACGGACAAAGGATTTAAGGGCCCCTGGGGGCTCCCCGATGTCGTCGGCGGCACCACGGATGTGGAAGCAGCGGCCCACGGCTTCGTCACCTTCCGCACCGGTCAGGTTCTCAGCCTCCAGGTTTCCTGGGCGGAGATGGTCAAGCGCGAGGAAGTCAGCGTAGTCTTCCAGGGCACCCGCGCCGGCGGAAAAGTGGAGCGGCTCTTCGGATCGGACGGTCTCGATGCCACCGCGATCGACGCATGCGAGCTCTACGTGCAGGAGAACGGATGTTCCGTGAACCGATCCGTAATCGTCCCCGCTTGCGAGGACATGGGCCGGATTCGTTCAGCCTCAAATTTCATCCGCACCATCGATGGAACGGAAGCGCCCCTCAACACGCCTTCCCAAGCGCTCGCGCTCATGAAAATCATCGACGCGATCTACCTCTCCGCAAAGAGCGGAGCGCCGGTGGCCTGCTAATTCACCTGACCTTCCCCTGACTTCATCATGAAACGCAAACTTCGCATGGGCATGGTTGGCGGCGGACGCGGGGCCTTCATTGGCCAAGTCCACCGCATGGCCGCCAATCTCGACGGAAAAATCGAACTGGTGGCGGGTGCATTCTCCTCGGATCCCGAGAAATCCCGGCTCTCCGGGGAGGACTTCTTCCTCTCGCCCTCGCGCGTCTACTCCAGCTATCAGGAGATGGCGCAGGCCGAGTCCGCTCTTCCGGCCGACACCCGCATCGACTTCGTCAGTATCGTGGTACGCAACAACCTCCATTTTGAGGTGGCCAAAACCTTCCTGGAAGCGGGCATCAACGTGATCTGCGACAAGCCGGTTACGTTCAACTTGGAGCAGGCGTTGCAGTTGCGTTCGATCATCAATCGCACCGGGCTGGTCTTCGCCTTGACTCACAACTACACCGGCTATCCCATGGTTAAGGAAGCTCGACGCATGGTCCGCGCCGGCGAATTGGGACGCCTACTCAAAATCGTGGCGGAATATCCGCAAGGCTACGCCGTCGGTGATGTCGAAGGTGAGGGCCAAGGACAAATCGCCAACTGGCGCTCAGATCCAAACGTCTCTGGTGTCTCCAATTGCATAGGCGACATCGGGACCCACGCGCACAATCTGGTTCGCTACATCTGCGGAATAGAGATCGAGTCGATGTGCGCTGAACTGACCGCGTTCATCCCTGGTCGCGAACTCGACGACGACGGCAACATCCTCGTGCGCTTCCGCGGAGGAGCCAAGGGCCTGATCTACGCTTCCCAGATCTCCAACGGGGACGAGAACGCACTCTCCATCCGGGTCTACGGCACCAAAGCCTCGATTGAATGGCATCAGGAAGATCCCAACGATCTGATCGTCAAGTACGCCAACGCCCCTCGGAAGATTTACCGGCGCGGCAACGATTATCTCGGGCCAGAAGCCAAGGCCTACTCGCGGACGCCGTTCGCCCATCCAGAAGGCTTTATCGAGGCCTTCGCCAACATCTATCTCGCGGCGGGCGAAGCGATTGCCGATCGAATCGAGGGCCGTCACGCCCCGGCGGTCGGCTACGATTTCCCGGACATCCGTGATGGCATCGCCGGGATGGCCTTTATTGAAACTGCGGTGAAGAGTTCGCAGTCCACTGAAAAGTGGGTGCTCTTCCCGACCGTTTGACGACTTTTCTCAGTCGGCCGTTTTCGTCACCTCCGTGGCGGGAACGGCCGGGACCAGGACGGTTGCATCCATGTAGAGTTCCTGCAGGTCCACTTGGAATCCCCACTTGATGTAGTCGGGTTTCGCTTCGCCTTTGCGCTGGAGACGAATGGTGACTTGGCAACGCTCGGCGCGGAGCGGCTCGGACACCTGATGGTGAAGGCGTCCGGACTTCGAATCGTAGACGAACGGGACTTCACCAAAGCCGCTCAAACGCATCGATAAGCTCTCGGGAAGCAGTCCCTTAAGCTGGGAGAGGTCCACCTCGATTCTGGGCAACCGGGTGCCGATCACTCCCTGATCTTCGGGCCAAAGCGTCACGGAGGGCCCACCTTCAGCGGCTGCGGCCAAGAGATTGCCGCTAGCCACCGGAGCCGCCCCCTTGAAGCTCATCGCGTAATTGAAATTGGTGTCGTCATCGCCATGGATGATGAATCGGCCGACCTCCAAGAAAGGTTCACCGAAGGCTGCTTTTTTGGGGGCGACGGTGATCCCGAGTTCGTATCCATAGCCTTTAGCGAGTTCGAGAATTTTAGCGTTATACTTTCCATAGGGATAGGCAAACACCGGGAGAACCTTCTCCATACCAAACTTCTCACGGAGGAATTCCAGGGATCCGACCAACTCCTCCTGGAGCCATTTGTCATAGTCCGGACGGCTTTTCGTGAGGTCGGCATGACTCACCGAATGGCTCCCGAGTTCGCCGCCGTTCGCCAGCATCTCGTTGATCTCGTCAAAACTGAGCGAGCGGCCCGCACCGCCGATGTAGTTCCGGTAAATGTAGAATGAGAACGGATAGCCGTATTCCTTGAAGATGGGATAGGCATCGGTGTAGACCCCTTCCCAACCGTCGTCACAAGTGATGACCACACAGGGATCTGGAATGTTTTTGGCTCCCTTCTTCCAGGCGAGATAATCGCTCATCGGGATGACCGGAATATTGCTCTTCTTGAGCGCTTCCATCTGCTCCCGGACCCGATTTGGGTGAATCACCATGTCGGACGCCCGACGGGAAGTGGAGAAGTCGTGGTAGCCAAGGATGGATACCTGCACGTTGGGGTTGAACACAGGCCCGGTCTCGACCGGAACCGGCGGGGGCGGCACCTCGGCGGGATCTATCGGCGCTGGCTTCGCCTCAATCGGTTCCACCACCACGGCTTCGGGAGCCTTGAGCTTTTGCCCTATCTCCCAAACCTTGTCACAGGAGGTGAGGCTCAGAAGTATGGGCGACAGCAGAGCCGCAGCGGGCACAAAGAAGCGGGAGGATCGACTCATCGGAAACCTTACGGTCCCTTCGATTCTACGCGCATCCTGGCCAAGCCGCAATGAAGCGATTGGTGCCACGGCTCATGGGGCCGGCGGAAGGGTGGCAACGACGAGCGAATTCGCTTGGGTGCCGTCGAACGCCGTCACCAACACTGGCGAACCCGGAGGAACGCCCACCAAACCCACCAGCGGCACCGTCCCATCGGCCTTGCTCCGGATCGAGCGAACCGGTTCCCCTTCCCGATCACTGATCCGGACGTCCGCATTTGGCAGCATCTTCAGGACGGGGAGCTGACTCGAACGTTTCCGTCCGGTCGATGAAGCCAGCAATTCCAATGCCCCACCACCGCGAGGTGGCTCTCCGGGCCCGTCCACCAGATTCCGCAGCCGCAATCCGATGAGGCCGTCTCCGGGCCTTGGATCGAACTCCAGTTCCAGGAAATTCCAGTAATACGGCTCTTTTGCGAGGTGCGGCTCCAGCCGCGGATTGGCATGACGCTGGTGATAAAGAGCGATCACCTCGATCTCCCGGCCGTCATGATCCTTCATCTGGGGCCCGAATCCGTCGATCACCTCACGTCCCCCGCTCCGGCCGATGGGACCGAACGAACATTCAATGAGGCCCTGCTCCTTGTTTTTGAGGATCGAACCATTGTGGACATCTCCATAAACGGAGATCACTCCCTCGCGTCGGCCGAGCAATTCCAGGACGCGATCCGCCCCGGCCTTGACCCAACCGGCGTAATCTGCGGTGACCCGGTCGCGTTGATCCCAGGCCGGATTCGGCTTCCCGCCAGCCCAGATCGTGTGCAGTGCGTTGAGCCCCGTCAGACAAATCAGCGGAGACGCGTTCATCTTGAGCTGGCTTTCCAACCAGGCGAATTGCTCTTCACCGAGGAGCGCTCGGGTCGGGTCCGTCCGGTCGTAGACGTCCCGGGCCTTCCCCCACCCGCCGTTGACCCACAAATCCGTATCCTGGCTGCTGCGCCAGAGCCGGGCATCAAGGATAAGCAAAGTGAAGTCTCGCTCCGGCATCTTCCAGGCACGCCACTTTTTGGGGTTGGCCAAGGGATCGACCGTTTCATCCCCGGTGACGAGGTGATGGACGATTTGGAAATTCCGCCGGACGTAGGTCGGATCCTGACCCAAATCGTCGCGACGCCGCACCGCGAGTTGTTCCGGCCCCTTGATGTCGTCCATCCCGTAATCGTGATCGCCCGGATTGATGACATTCCAGTGACGCATCATCTGCCAGCGGCTCGTGGGACCTGCGATGGAGTGGTGAATGACCTGCCAGGCGTCGTCGGTGCTGGGGGGAAACAATTCGAGTTCCATGTACCAGACGTCATCCTCCCAGATGAGCGTTTGGAACCCATAAGCCTCAAAATCGCGGTAAGCGCCTTCGGTCGGCTGATCCCGCATTTGCCAGTCGTCCTGGGCACCGGTGATTTCCCAGTGGTCGTCGATCTTTCGTTGCAATCCCTTGCTCAGAGCGTGGCAACTGAGCCCGCAAAGCTTGTAGGGCGCGGTCAACCGCGGCAGGCGTCCCACGTAACCACCTTTCGCCGGAACATCCCCGACCAGTCCAGTCCCAGGACCAGTCGCTTTTGTTCCAATTCGCGGATCGGCCGTTACGTTCACTCCATCCTTCCAGACTGTGTAATAGAGCGCCGCTTCAGCCGGATTGATCGGTAGCTCCACTTCCGCCACAGCGGTGTGACGTCGCCATTCGTTGTTCACAACCGCTCCCTTTCCGGCCGGCGGGACCAGGACCCAGCCACCGGATGGCGTCTCCTCCCGGGAAACTCGGATCTCCATCGCCGTGCCGGGACTGTGAAAGAGTCCGACGAATCGCACCTTCCATCTGCCGTTTACCAGCCGGAGGGTGTCGCCCAGCGGATAGCAGGTGAGGCATTCCGGTTGCGGAGCATCGGCCACGTCCACGTCGAGGCCGTCGACGGTGATTTCCTTCACTTCGAAGTCGATCAAGCCGCGCCCGGCGATCCCGTGAAAGCCTTGCGTTTCGACCGAAGGGAGGTAAGCGACCAAATCTGGCGATTGCCCTCCTTTCCAGGACATCCGCGCGGTGAGAAGGGAGAGGTTTCCGCGATCGATCGTCACCCGCACCTCGAGTCTGACCTCTTCGCCGGGGAGAAAACGCCGGACCGGGACTTCGCGCTGTTCCAAGGCAGCCAGCCCCGGTTCCAAGGGACGGGCCCGACTCTTTTCAGTGCCCGCCGGGAGGATGAGCCGCAACTTTTCATCGTCCGTCCAGCCGACCAGAATCGCATGGCGCACACTGTGGAAGCTCTCGAAAAGGCCCTTGGCGCCAAAGGCCACCCCCATAAACCCGTGCCCGTCCTGGTGCATCTTCCACTTGGGATCGTCGCCCTGGCCGGGTGCAGGCCGATCCGCGCGGTAGACAAACTTCGTCACGATGACGAAATCCCCCTTGGGCCGTTGATCCCGGCGGTAGACCACTCCGAACGGGAGCGACGGATCCCAGGTAGTGGAAAAGGGCTCCCCCTTGCGCTCCCCATGGAAGGGAAACCCGATCGCCCGGGCCCGATCGCCGACATTGCGAAGGCGTCGCCGCAGCGCGCCTCCCTTCATCTGCCAATACCCCGGGTTGAGGGACTCCCACTCCGGGCCGAGGACGAGGCTGTCCGGGCCGTCGAAGACTTGCGTATGGGTCGTCGCCTGGCCAATGGAAGGGAGCAGGGCCGAACCTGCGGAGAGGACGGCGGTGCGTTGCAGAAGATCGCGACGTTTCATGGGGCTGGGAGGCAAAGATCGGTCAGATCCGCCCGATCAACCTAGCGGCCACTGGCCGCAATCGCAACCGGTGGAACGTCATCCTGACAGAAAGCCCACAATTGGTTTGCATTTAAGAGTTCCAAACTACAATTTGCCACCACCTTATGGCAACGACCGCACCGGACCAAGGCTCCCCCATGAACGCCATGTATGGCGAGTGGTTCCTCGACTACGCCTCCTACGTCATCCTGGAGCGCGCCGTCCCGCACATCAATGATGGCCTCAAACCGGTCCAGCGGCGCATCATGCATTCCCTCTTCGAAAAGGACGATGGCCGCTTCCACAAGGTCGCCAATATCGTCGGCCACACCATGCAATATCACCCGCACGGTGATGCATCGATTGGTGAGGCCATGACTCAGATCGGTCAGAAGAATCTCTTGATCGATACCCAGGGCAACTGGGGAAACATCTTCACCGGGGACAACGCCGCCGCGCCCCGTTACATCGAATGTAAAGTCTCGAAGTTCGCCCTCGAAGCCGCCTTTAACAAGAAGACGACCGTCTGGGCGGCCTCGTACGACGGGCGCAACAAGGAGCCGGTCACTCTGCCCATGAAGTTTCCCCTCGTTCTCGCCATGGGCGTCGAGGGCATCGCGGTGGGCCTGGCCTGCAAGATCCTCCCCCACAACTTCATCGAACTGATCCGGGCCTCCATCGCCGTGCTGCGGAACGAGCCGTTCACGCTTTATCCGGATTTTCTGCAAGGAGCGCTCCTCGATGCCACGGATTACAACGAAGGACTCCGCGGCGGCCGCATCCGAGTCCGGGCGCGCATCGATATCCTCAAGAACAAGTCTCTCGCGATCCGTGAAATTCCGTTCGGAACGACCACGGAATCGATCGAGGCCTCCATCACCGACGCCCACAACAAGGGGAAGATCAAGATCGCCAAGATCGACGACCTCACCGCCGACGAAGTCGATATCCGCATCACCCTGCCACCCGGGACCGATCCGGAGCAAACCTTGCAGGGTCTTTACGCCTTTACCGATTGCGAGGTTTCCATCGCTCCGAACGCCTGCGTCATCGAAGACAACAAGCCGAAGTTCCTCGGTGTTTCCGAGATCCTCCGCAAATCAACCTTCGAGACCCGCGACCTCCTCAAGTTGGAGTTGGAAATCGAGTTGGGCGAGCTTGAGGAAAAGTGGCACTTCTCCTCTCTCGAACGGATTTTCATCGAGAACCGAATCTACCGGCGCATCGAGGAATGCACCACCTGGGAGGCGGTCATGAAGGAGATTTGGACGGGCCTCAAGCCGCACCTCCACAAGTTGCAGCGTGAGGTCACCGACGAGGATGTGGAGCGCCTCACCGAGATTCGCATCAAGCGCATCTCGAAGTACGACTCCTTCAAGGCCGACGAGCACATCAAGGGCCTTGAAGACCAAATGAAGGACGTTCGCAAGAACCTCCGCAACCTCACGGCCTACACCATTTCCTGGTTCGAGAATCTCGAAACGAAATACGGAGCGGGGCGCGAACGCCGCACGGTCCTCACCAGCTTCGACCGGGTCAAGGCCCGCGAGGCCGCCGTGGCCAACGAAACACTCTACATCAATCGCAAGGATGGCTTCGTGGGATGGAGCCTCAAGAAAGATGAGGAGGTGGGACCCTGCTCCCGCCTGGACGACATCATCGCCTTTGCCAAGGACGGCACCATGCGCGTCGTCCCCAATGCGGAAAAGGCGTTCATCGGTGAGAACAACGTTCACTGCGCTGTCTTCCAGAAGGATTCCCCGGTGGTCTACAACATGATTTACCGGGACGGAAAGGACGGCGCTCTCTACGCCAAGCGCTTCCAGGTGACTGGGTTCACCCGCAACCGGATCTACGATCTCACCAAAGGAACCAAGGGTAGCCGGGTTCACCACTTCTCCGTCCACGAAGACGAGGCCTCTTCTTCCGCCGCCCGCCTCCGGGTCTATCTCAAACCCGCCCCGCGCCTCCGCAATTTGGAGTTCGATTTCGATTTCCGAGAAATCGCCATCAAGGGACGCGACAGCAACGGCAACATCGTCACCAAGCACGAGATCGATCGTGTCGTGCGCGCCCCGAAATAAATCCGCATGCGCCCCACCATCGATCGCGAATTCGCCAGCTTTGCCTCTCACTGTGAGGGGTGGCGCCCCCGTTTTGGTCTGGTCCTCGGGTCCGGCCTCGGACAATTGGTCGACCGCTTTGAAATTCTCGATGAGATTTCCTACACGAACGTGGGCGGCATGGCGGCCAGCACAGTGCCCGGACACGCCGGCCGCTTTGTTCGGGTCAAGATCGGTTCGGTGGAAACCATCATCGCCCAGGGTAGGGTCCACCTCTACGAGGGGCATTCCGCCCGCCGCTCCACGGCGCACATCCGAGCCATGGCCAGCCTTGGAGTCGAGACCATCCTCCTCACCAATGCCGCCGGCGCGATCAACCGGGATTTTTCACTGGGATGGATGGCCATCACGGATCACCTCAATTTGACGAGCGCTTCCCCGCTCACTGGATCGTCCCGCTTCTGCGACATGGGCGAAGCCTACGACCCGACGCTGCGCGCTCTCCTCCTCAAGGTTGCCCGCGAACAAGACATCACCCTGGAGGAAGGAATCTACGCCGGGATGCCCGGGCCCCAATATGAAACACCGGCCGAAGTCCGAATGCTCGCCGTTTTGGGGGCCGATGCCGTTGGCATGTCGACTGTCCTCGAAACAATCCAAGCCCGCGCTCTCTGGATGCGGGTAATTGGATTGTCCTACCTCACCAATTGGGCGGCCGGACTCTCCGATAACATCCTCGACCATGAGGACGTCATGGCCCGCGGGAAAGCGGCTGTCAGTCAATTGGAACGGCTCTTGGTAGCCCTGACCGGGCACCTGCCCCGCTGAGCGGAGCGCATTGACATCGGCAAGTTGGACTGACAGATTCAGGGCGCTGCACCCTTCTGACTATGAGCAAAGGCAAAAAGATCCTCCCCTTCATCTTGCTCTTCTTGCTCGTTGGGGCGGCGGTGGCTGGCTACTGGTTCTATCGGGGGTTCGGTCCGGATATGCCCTTTAACCCTCTGGCGAAAACCACACAGGTGACCTTGCCCGTCGCAGTTTCGTTGACGAATCGGGAGGGCAAGACCATCGACGCAATCCTGATCGGGCGATCCGCCACGGAGGTATCCCTAAAGAAGCCGGACGACCCTAAGAATACGGTCTACACGGTAGCGATCGTCAAGCTGAGCGAGAAGGATCAGCGATTCCTGGAGCGGGTGCCGATCGTTGAATATCATCCCCCCAAAGCGGACTCCCCCGTCATTGCCGCACGCAAAAAGGTACTGGAACAGCTGGAAGCCAAGGTTGCCCGCCTCGATCTCGAGCTAAAGTCCGGCGGGAACGGGCTGCGCCCCCAGGGTTGGGGAGCCGCCAAGTCCAGGGAGATCGTGGCCGTCGAGGCCGAGATCAAGAAGGTCAAGGCAGACATTTTGCTTCTGCAGAAGCAGCAAGCGAAGTGATTCTCAAGTTCCAACCCGGGCTCCCGCCAGCGGTTTGCCATCGGGGGTGCGCAGCTCGCTCTGCGTTGCAAGGTTGCTCGCGTGGACTGTGATGAGAAAACTCGCGTCGTGAGTTGGTCCGCCCGACGCGCCTGGCCGCAACTTACGGTGCAAGCCCGCTGTCGCAGACCGTGGGGTGCGAATTTACTGCGTAAAGTGCCGAAGACCCGGGCTCACTTGCCGGCCGGCGGTTCAACGCCGAGCTTCTTGCAAATGGCCCGGGCGGTGTTGGTCTTGATTTCGCGGTGGCGTGGAATCGACGTCATGAGCCGGGTCACATCGTGAATCCAGATGTCATGACTGCCGCCGTGGCGAAAGAACGAACAGCCACGATCCCGGAGGTGCCTTTCCAGATCCGTCAGTTTCACTCAAGCCGCACTCTGCCCGTTGGTTGTTTGGGCTAGTTCCTTCCGGGCCTCATGAAGGGCCGCCAAGGCATCGCGAGCCATCAGAAATGCCTCCGGTATCGTTTCGGCCTCCGTTACGAGTTGGGAATCAACTGGCGAAGTCACCGTGTAGCCGCCCTCCTCGGCCGGCTCCAGATGCAGAGTAAGCTCGCCGTCGTAAACCACGTAGTAAGGGCAAGACGCATTCACCCTAAGCATACTACCATCCGCGCACCCGGATGCAACCCCTCCGTCGCAAACGCGGATTGATGCGCCTTGGGGGCGGGCGCACAGTGGGGCAGCTCAGCGACGCTTGCTACGTTTATGGCCAGAGAGGAATCTCCGGCCTACGTCGATAACAGCTTGGCGTTGGGGCAGGACCAGAAATGGCCAGCGTCCTTCCCGATCTAATGGAAAAATATTGCAGTGGCCGCGCCGATTGGTCAGCGTCGGATCATTACTATGCTACTCTGGTTATCACTCGCGGTGCTCAATCCGGGGAGGGAGCTCACGAAGCACCAACGAGAGATCGTCTACCGAAGGTGTCTGTCCCATTTCGAAACGATGGGAATGGATGTTCCTCCGAATGTTCGTCACGTTTCTTTCGCTGCTTCCCGTAGTCTGCTTCGATAGGATCCGCGGTTGGGAATCTGCCTTCGTCCAGATGCTCCTAATCATGGTGGTCGCTGGAGAAATCTCCGACCTGATCGTCGTCGCCTTCTCGCGCAAGGAAGTTGCCCGATGGCTTGCGGAGAATGAGTTGCCGACGGATGATCCGTTCGCCGATTGACTCAGCAATACGAAACTCTCACCGGCCCATCCTCGGTAACAACCGTTCCAAGCACCACCGCTCCCGGTCCGACCGCCATCGCGGCGACGATATCATCCGGAGAAACGATCGAGACCCACCCGAAGCCCATGTTGAAGGTGTTGAAACAATCATCAGGATCGCAACGGGAAAGAACCTTCGGAATCGCGCCGAGCTCCCACGCGGGGATTTTCAGGTCGGCCGCCTTTCCACCGAGCAGTCGCTCCAAGTTCTCCGGCAGTCCGCCCCCGGTGATGTGGCCCATGGCGCGCGGCCGGATGCCCGCAGCGCGGAACCCAAGGACGACATCATGATACAACCGGGTCGGGGCGAGCATCTCGCGAATCTCTTCGTTCGTGAATTCAGCGGCATGCTCCGCCAAAACCCGCCGGACCAAACTCCAACCGTTCGCGTGGAAGCCATTGGAGGCATAGCCCACCAGCACATCCCCAGCCTGAACGTCCGCCGGATCCAGGAGATCCTCTTTCTCCGCAGCGCCGATGCAGAATCCGGACAGTTCGATGGCGGCATCGGGCACCAAACCCGGCATTTCCGCGCTTTCTCCGCCGGCAAGAATGCAATCGCACGCTTCCAGGTAATCCACCATCCCGGCGATGATCCGGCCGATTCTCACCCGATCGAGACGCGCCATCGCCACGTAGTCGAGAAAGAGCAACGGATCCCCGCCAGTGGTGAGGATGTCGTTGACGTTCATCGCCACCAGATCCATCCCGGCGATCTCCAGAAGATCGTTCCGGAGAAGCAGCTCAAGCTTCGTGCCCACACCGTCGCAGCCGGTGACGATGACCGGGTTGCGATAGGCGGAAAGGTCGTAGCTCGCGGCAAATAGCCCGAAGGCCTGGTGCAGTTGCCGGTTCTTTTCGGTGCGGGCTCGGAGTTTGCCGATGTCCCCGACGAGCGAGGCCGCTTCGCCGATGTCCACACCGGCCTGTTTGTAAGTGAACTTGCTGTCGCTCATGCCGCGAGTCGTTGATAGATGGATTGGAAAAGGTAATGGCCCCAGCCGTGTTCGGCCGCGATCCAATCCCGATCGTAATGTTGACGGCGGTCGATGAATCGTTCCGGGTGCGGCATCAACCCGAGCGCGCGGCCCGAGGCATCCTGCAATCCGGCGATTCCCGCGGCACTGCCGTTGAAGTTGTCCAGATAAGTCAATGCCGCCAAACCGTCACGGAAATAACTTTCCGCATCTGCGAGTTGGGGTGTCACCAGTCGGCCTTCGGCATGCGCGACCGGGAGTTCGAAGTCATCTGGAAGACCCGAGAGAAAGGGACTGTTCGTCGCCACACGATGCAGCGGCACCCACCGACAGACGAAGCGGCCTGACACATTCTCGATCAGACTGGCCGGCGGGAGCACCCCGATCCTGGAGAGAATCTGGAACCCGTTGCAGATCCCCAGGAGGTGACCTCCTCCCGCATGAAAGTCACGGATCGCATTGCCCAGCTTCCGCTCGATCTCCAATTGCGCGAGTCGTCCGGACATCACGTAGTCCCCGTAGCTGAAGCCACCGGCAAAGACCAGGAGCTGAAAGTCGGCGAGCAGGTCCGGCTCGATCACCGCGATCGGACGGACCTCGGTGACAAATCCAGCAAGCCGCAACGCGCGGTCCGTCTCGGCATCGCAATTGGTGCCGGGAAACTTGAAAAGGAGGGCTTTGGGCCGGGCCATGATCTTTAATAATGCGCGGCAAGCGGCGCTTTCCAAATCGCTTTCAGTTCGGCGATCGATTCGTCGAGTGCGGAACCTATCCGCAAACGGCCTGTTCCAAACGACGTCCTCCCGAGAGCGCGCACCGGCAGACCGGCAAAACGGGTCGTCACTTCGTCGCGCAACGCGAGGGGCACCTCAACAACGATCTGCCCTGGAGCCTCGTTGAAGAGATCGACGGCGTCGAGGACCGCATCGATCGTTACGTCCGCCTTCTCCCCGAACGCCATTTCCGCGAGAGTGACGGCGAGTCCGCCTTCGGAAACATCGTGTGCGGCGAGCACCATCCCGTCCCGAATCAATCCGTGGAGAACACGATAAACGCCCAGGTTGGTTGCCAGATCGGGGCGAGGCACGCGTTGGACCTCCAACCCAAGGCGGCGGGCCACCACACTTCCGCCGAGGTCGCGGCTGGGTTGTCCGATCAGGAGCAACGCCGAGTCCGTGTGCCGAATTGTCGAGCCGGTCACGTGATTGGCCGAATCGACGATTCCCATGCCGCTGAGGAGCAGCGTCACTGGGATCGAAATCGATTGCCCATCGACTTCGAAGTAGTTGTAAAAGGAGTCCTTCCCGGAGACGAACGGGGCCAGGTAAGCCTGCGCGGCTGCGGCCATCCCTTTGCAGGTTTCCACCAACGCGCCCAGTTCCCGTTCGTCGTTGGGATTGCCCATGCAGAAATTGTCGAGCAAGGCGATCCGGTCCGGATTGGCTCCGACGGAGACCAGTTGCCGGAAGCATTCGTCAACGACCGCCATCCCCATGGCTTCGGGATCGGCCTTCCCCCACTCAGGGAGGAGGGACAGGCTGATGCCGAGAAGGTGCTCGCTTCCATCGATCCGGAGCACCGCTCCATCCTGAGGTGCATCACCCTTGGCCCCGGCCAGCGGTTTCAGGAACGTGTTGCCCTGAACTTCGTGGTCGTATTCCCGAATGATCGGTTCCCGGCTACAAATCGCGTAATCTCCGAGGAGCGCCTTCAGCGTAGCCGCCAGGTCCAGTCCGGAAAGATCCGGCAGCGCACCGGGAGAAACGGTCGTCCACTTGGATCGACGATGCTGTCTGGGAGCGTCATGGAGGGCCTGATTGTCGAGTCGACAGACTTCGGTCCCGTGATGGCTGACCTTAAGGACGCCCGTGCCGTCCGCTTCACCGAGCACGCAAAGCTCCGTCTCGAACATCGCTGCGAGACGCCGCAGTTCCGCCAAAGACTCTTCCCGAATGGCGAGCACCATCCGTTCCTGGCTTTCCGAAATGAAAATCTCCCAACTGACCAGCCCTTCTTCCTTGAGCGGGGCGCGCTCCAAATAGATGGTCCCCCCGCACTCGCTGAGCATCTCCCCGGCGGCGGAAGAAAATCCCCCCGCGCCGCAGTCGGTCACAAACTCGATCAAGCCCGCATCCCGGGCCGCGAGAATGAAATCCGCGACCTTCTTCTCCTCGATCGGATTGCCGATTTGAACGGCTTGTTGATCGTCGACGTGACTGGAATCATCGAGCGCGGCGCTGGAGAACGTGGCGCCCTTGAGCCCGTCCCGGCCCGTCCGGCCACCCACCGCGATGACGAGAAGCCCGGCGCGCACCTCCTTGGGGATATCACCACGGGGAATCACCCCGGCCGTGCCACAGTAAACCAGAGGATTGTAGAGATAAGCCGCATCGAACTGGATCGCACCCGCCACCGTCGGAATACCCATGCGGTTGCCATAATCGCGCACCCCGCGAACCACGCCGCGGAGAATGCCGCGCGGATGGATGACGTCATCCCCTTTGATTTCGGCGGGATCGGTATCGGGGAAACCGAAACAGAAGACGTCGAGCGATCCGATCGGCTTTGCTCCCTTTCCGGCACCGAGAATGTCCCGAATCACTCCGCCCAATCCGGTATTCGCGCCGGCATACGGCTCGATTGCGGACGGATGATTGTGTGTCTCCGCTTTGAGGCAGACGGCCAGATTCTCGTCCAGGGTGATGAATCCGGCGTTGTCGTGAAAAGCTGAAAGCACGAAGCCGGGCTTGGCCGCCATGATTTCCTCGGAGATTTTGCGGACGTAGGTGCGGAAAAGCCCGTCCACCACCTCGGGGGAACCATCCCGCTCGTGCTCGATCCGAGCGCCGAAAATGCGGTGCTTGCAATGCTCCGACCACGTCTGGGCGATGACTTCCAGTTCCACGTCGGTCGGTTCGCGATCCCACACCTGGAAGATGCCCTGAATGGCGATCATGTCCTCCTCGCTCAAGGAGAGCTTCATCTTCTTGCTCAAGGCGAGAAGATCCTCCGGGCCGAGGGCGAGAATCGGAATCTGGCGAAAACTGGCGCTTTGCGTCATGCGGACCGGACGATGGTGTGAGTGTGGATGGCCGGGTTCACCAGGTCGCGAACCAAGCGGCGTTCTACGGCCTCGCTGACTTGACCAAAAAAGGTGAATCGCTGACCGAGCCGGAATTTCGCCAGAGTGAACCCTGCATCCGGGCGGCCCCGATAACAGGCCAGAATCGCTTCCTTCTCGAGATCGAGCGCCCCAGGCTTCATTCCCACCTCAAGGACCAGCGTCTGGCCGCTGGCCAAGGGTAGATCCTGACTCAATTCCTGACCGATCGGATCAAACAAGCTGTGGCGGACGAACTCCTCAAGCCGGGCCGCGTCCCCCTCAAACGTAAAGTCATAGAGCCGGCTTCGCCGATAGGTCACCCCTGGTGGGATCGGTGAGTTTACCAGGCCGTCGCAAGGCGCGGCCTCTTCAAACTTTCCGGCGATTTCGTAGAGCACCCGCATCGATTCGAGAAGAGCCGCCCAGCTTGCCCAGAGCCACCCGCATTGCAACCTGTTTCAGTGGCCGAAGCCCGGCCGTCCCATTCCGAGCCCGCTGCCCGGACGTGGACTGACCACCGCTTTCGGCGCTTCCCCCGCCCCATTGGGAGTCTTGAGCGCCTCGACGACCACTGGTTCAACGATCGCTGTCGGCTTCGCCGTCGGTGCCGACTTCATCCGTTGGAAGTGACGAGGGCTTGCCGGGGCTTTGGGCTCTGGCAACTCGGCCACGGTCTCAACCGGAGGGGATGCCAACGGGCTGGCGGGAGACTTCTTAGAGACCGGGTTGGGTTCGGGCTGCCGAACTGTCGGCTTAGGGGGTTCTGCGGTGTTGGGAATTCCGCTAGTTGGACGAAGTTTTGTGGGGACGGGATCACTGGCGGCTTCCTCCACAACCGCCAATTCGCTCGCCAGCTCTGCTGCGGGACCCGATTCGCGGGTCAAGGACGAGAAGAAAACGGGGCGGCAGCGCTGACTCTGACGCACTCCCGCATGCTGCTCGGTCTTGTCCGAGGCGACAATCAACTCGTTCGCCACGTGCCGCCACTTCCTCGACTCCACGGTGCCAGACGAACTCGAAAGCGCGGAAAGATACAAACCGCCAAACTGGCTCAATTCGCCCCCCTCCGCCATGTTGGTCCGATCGTGACGTGCGGAAGCGAGCACCGTGATCCCCGGCACCTTGCGCAACATCCCGTCATCGCCGGATTTGGTCGTCACAAAGCCACCGGAGTGATCACCGTTGAGGACCACATACTTCTCACAGGATGCGGGCAAGCCGTTGAGAGCCTCGGCAAGGAACTCGGCGTTGAAGAGAAGATAATGCCCGTCGATCCCATCACGAAGCGCTTCCAAGCGCATCCGCTCATTCATGTGGCCGCTCGGGCCTCCACGGAGCACGATTCGGTAACACCCGGCAAACTCCGGATACTGCGCCGCCAAGGCGACCTCCTCAGCACTTCCGCTGGAGGGTGCTTTTCCGGCTCCGCTCACATAGAGGCTAATCATTGAAGGCTGCGCTTTCGCCACATCCTTCAGGTGCCGGAACAAAACGTGCGGTGCGGCCAAATAGAATCCCTGTGTCCGGGTCGCCATCGAATCGAAGCGCTTCCGATCTGCTTCGTAATCCGCCTTCTCCGGTTTCACATAGTGGCAGGCGATCTGCTCCGGTTTGTACCCTTCCCCGAGCCAGTAGTCCCGGAGCACCACGATTTCCTGGAGATGACTGGCGTCCGACGCGCTGCCGGCCACTAAGAAAATCCGGGCCGCTGGCGACACAGGGTCCCGGTTGTAATCCGGAAAGGGCGCATCCACGCCCAGATCCCCTCCCAACTCGGCCTCCTCCAGCGGTCGCAAGGGAAGTGCTTGTCTTGTGCCAGCGTGGGGGCCCCACGCCTCATCCGGGTTTTCTTCTGGAATAGAAGCGGAAAATTTCCCTCCAGAGGTTGGGAGGAGATTGTCGGGCGGCAACTCCACAAGAGAGCAACAAGGAAGGATCGCCGTGAGGAGAAGGAGATAAAGATTTTTCATGAACCGCTGGGGCATGCTGATGCCCAGGCTAGTTCGCGCTCCCTAACAATCAACTAAAATATGAAGTATGAGGCTGCGGACCGCTCATACATTCGGAATTCTTACACTTCGTTCTCGTCGAGACGCAGGGTCACACGCAGGTTGTGCTTGGCCGCCGCTGCATCCAATAGGCTGCGAATCGCGCTGACAGTGTAGCCGTTGCGACCGATCATCCGGCCCATATCATCGCGGGAAAGTCGCACTTGATAGACGTGCTTCTTCCCTTGCAGCTCGTGAGTCACGCTAGCTGCCTCGGGGTGGCGAACGAGCCCCCCCACCACAAATTCCAAGAACTCCTTCAGTGCAAGGCCAGCGTCCATTGAGACACGATCACACCTCCGGTTCTGAATCCCGCATCTCTCTGCGAGATCCGTTCAATTCCTGAGCTTACGCCTCGGGCGTCGCAGCCACCGGTTGGGGCTTCTTACGCTCCTTCTTGATGATGCTGGCTACGGTCTCGGACGGGCGGGCACCCTTGGAAATCCAAGAGTCGGCCTTGGCCAGATCGAGCGTGGTGTCTCCGTCCGGGCGAAGCGGATCGTAGGTTCCAATCATTTCAATGAAGCGACCGTCGCGCCGGTGACGCTGGTCCGTGACCACGATCCGGTAGAAAGGCCGGTTCTTGGTTCCCTCGCGACGAAGTCGAATTGCTACTGCCATAATCTCGGTGTCCTGTTCTCAGTCTAAAAATACTCGGGAAGTTCAGAAGCCGAATTTCGTTCCGCCTCCGCCACCCATCTGCTTCATCATTTTCCTCATCTTCCCTTTGTTCCGCATCATTTTCCTCATGTCGGAAAACTGACGGAGCAACTGGTTCACCGCAGGGACGGAGGTTCCGCTCCCCTTGGCAATGCGTTTCCGGCGGCTCCCATTAATGATTTCCGGCCGGGCACGCTCCTTCGGCGTCATCGAAAGCACAATCGCCTCTGTGCGGCGGATTTGCTTCTCGTCAACCGAAAGGGATCCAAGTTTACTCATACCAGGCAGCATGCCAAGCAAATTTTCCAACGGCCCGAGGCTGCGCATCATCTTCATCTGCGCAAGGAAGTCATTGAAATCGAATTGGGACCGCTTCATCCGCTCCGCCATGCGCAGAGCCTCGTTCTGATCGATGTTCTCTGCGGCGGCTTCCACCAGGCTCACGACGTCGCCCATCCCAAGGATCCGGCCCGCCATCCGCTCTGGGTGAAACACGCTGAGTTGCGTCAGCTTTTCTCCTTCCCCGATGAACTTCACCGGCAGCCCCGTAACCGAACGCATCGAAAGAGCCGCACCGCCCCGCGCATCCCCGTCGACGCGAGTCAAGACGATCCCGGTGAGTCCTACCGCTCCCTGAAAGGTTTTGGCGACATTGACGGCTTGTTGCCCCGTTGCGGCATCGGCCACCAAGAGCACCTCCCGCGGATTCAGGAACTTGTAGAGCCGCTTCAACTCGTCGATCAGCTCGTCGTCGAGATCCTGTCGGCCCGCCGTATCAAAGATCGTCACCGTGGCTTGGTGATCGGTTGCGAAGCGCAAACCATCCGTCGCAACCTTGATGGCGTCCTTCTCATCTTTACCGGGCGCGTATACCGGAACATCAATCTGTTTGGCCAGAGTCACCAACTGATCGATGGCGGCGGGTCGAATCAAGTCACAGGCCACCAGCACCGGCCGACGCCCGTCTTTCTTCAGGTGAAGCGCCAGCTTCGCCGAGGTCGTAGTCTTCCCGGCCCCATTCAAGCCGACCATGAGGATGCGTCCGGGCGGATTGAGATCGAGCGGTGCCGCTTCGCCCCCCAGGATGGTCGTGAGCTCATCGTGGAAGATCTTCACGATTTGTTGCCCAGGCGTCACGCTCATGAGCACCTCGGTGCCCAGTGCCTTATCCTTGACCGACGCGATGAAGTCCTTGGCGACCTTGAAGTCGACATCCCCTTCCAGCAGCGCCATGCGCACCTCGCGCATCGCCTCGGTCACGTTCGCCTCGGAGATCTTCCCGTGCCCCCTGAGTTTCTTGAAGGCGCCTTCGAGCTGGTTGCTGAGTTGCGAGAACATTCTGAGGGCGTTCAAACAAGCACGGTTCGGCGGCATCGTCCACGCCCGGATGCGAAAATTCTCAGAACACGGTCAGTGTGGCCGAGAAGCGACGGAGACGCCCTGCTGGGTCTTCACTGCGGCCTCCCCGCTCGTGCTGCGCCTCAGGAACAGCGGCGTCAGCAAGGCTGTCGTGTGGACGGCCCCCTCCCACTGGAAATCAGGTCCCCTAAAATTCCCTTGCCCATTCGCGGTGATCTGGACAAGGTGGCAAATGCGTTTGTTGCCCAAAGTTTCCGCGCTGCTTACCCTCTGGCTCTGCGGCACCCACCCGCTCTCCGCCGCTCAGGTCTTTGTCGAGGCGGAAGCCTTCACCTCTCGCGGAGGTTGGACTCTCGACACTCAATTTATCGAGATCATGGGCTCCCCTTATCTTCTCGCTCACGGCATGGGCAAGCCGGTCGAGGACGCAGTCACCAGGATCACTTTCCCTTCGACGGGCACCTGGCAAATTCACGTTCGCACCAAGGACTGGGTCGCGCCCTGGTCCGCTTCGGGTACGCCAGGACGATTTCAAGTGATGATCGGTGGCAAGGCCGTCAACACCGAGTTTGGAGCCCAGGGTGCGGATTGGCACTGGCAGGATGGCGGCACAGTGGAGATTTCCAACCCCGAGACCGAGATCCGTCTCCACGACCTCACCGGTTTCGCCGGCAGGTGTGATGCTATTCTTTTCACCACGCCGGGGACGCCGACAGCACCGGATTCTGGTGAACCGCTGCTCGCTTTCCGTCGGGCCGCACTCGGCCTTCCCGCCACTCCGCCGGACGCGGGTGAGTTCGATCTCGTGGTCACCGGAGGAGGCTATGCCGGAACCGCCGCTGCGATCTCCGGCGCGCGCCAAGGTTTGCGGGTCGCCCTGATCCAGAACCGGCCGGTTTTGGGCGGCAACGGCAGTAGCGAGGTTCGGGTCTGGGCGCAGGGCAAAACCCGGGTCAACGAGTATTCCCACCTCGGCGAAATCGTCGAGGAGTTCACCGATCACGCCAAGAACAGCCCTGGCTCCGAGGAAGAGTATGGGGACAAATTGAAGGAAGAGATCGTCACCGCCGAAAAGAACCTCAGCCTCTTCCTCAATCACCACGGCACCAAGGTCGAAATGCAGGGCAAACGGATCATCGCGATCCACGCGCTCGATACCCGCACGGGCCAGGAGAAGCGTTTCCCCGGCAAGTTCTTCGCGGACTGCACTGGCCACGGAACCATCGGTGCCTTGGCTGGAGCGCCCTTCACGATGGCGGAGAAGGGCCACCTGGGGATGAGCAACATGTGGTATTCCGAGGACACCGGCAAACCCGCCGTCTGGCCAGAGACGCCCTGGGCATTGGAACTGCCCCTGGAGGAATTTCCCGAGCCGCGTCCGGCGACCTGGGGCGGGCGCAATTACCTGAAGGGAGAATGGTTCTGGGAGGGCGGTTTCGACAAGCATCCGCTCAATGACCTGGAGCTGATTCGCGATTGGAATCTTCGCGCAGTCTTTGGTGCCTTCTCCTCGCTCAAGCGCAACCTGCCGGAGAAGTATTCCACGCAAACCATGGCCTGGGTGGCCTGCATCGGCGGCAATCGGGAATCCCGCCTTCTCACCGGAGACGTCGTTCTCTCAGGCGAGGATATCCAGTCCGGACGCAAGTTCGAGGACGGTCTGGTGGCCACCACCTGGGGACTAGACCTCCATTACCCCAAGGAGGAATACATGAAGACCTACAAGGACAACCCGTTCATTTCCCGCGCCGAGTTCGGGCACTTTGAAGGTGAGAAGAAGGAGGGTTATCTGGTCCCCTACCGCACTTTGTACTCCCGGGAGATTGAGAATCTCTTCATGGCGGGGCGCAACATCAGTGTCGAGCGTCTCGCTCTTGGGACCACCCGCGTGATGCGCACCTGCGGTATGATGGGCGAGGTGGTTGGCAAAGCCGCTTGGATTTCCGTCCGGCACGACACCACCCCGCGCGGCGTCTACGAGAAGCATCTCGATCTCCTCAAGGACCTTTGCCGTCAACCCGGTTGGGCGCGCCGTGATTCCCTGACTGCCGATCTCAAGGTTCCTCCAGGCGGACCGATCTTCCTCCCGGCCAGCATCGAGTTCATCGATCCCGCCACCCTTGAAGGAATCGTGATCGATGACGTCGATGCCAAGCTGGTCGGATCCTGGAAATCGGGTGAGGGGCTAGCCGACTACGTGGGGGATCACTACCTTTTCCACTCGCAGGCGGGTGAGGGCGCCGCCCGGTTCGAGTTCTTCGTCAAGGATGCAGGCCGTTACGAGACACGCCTCTACTGGCAGGCCCACGAGAACCGCGCTTCTAATGCTCCCGTAACGGTCCGCAGCGCGGAAGGAGAAGTCGCGCTCAAGGTGAACCAACGCGAGACACCAGGTGAGAAGGGCTACCGGGTCCTTGGTGCTTGGCGCTTCGAGCCTGGGCAAGCCTATTTCGTCACTCTGACCAATCAGCAGGTGGATGGGGCCGTTCACGCGGACTGCGTCCAGGTCGTCCGCCTCCCGTGAAGCTTCCGATCTGGTGGCTCCGGCTTTGGCGTCTCTCTGTCCTTGTCATCGCCGTCTTCCTGATCCGCTCCCAATCGGCGGAGGTGACGCGTCCGGTGCCCCTGGGACTCGCCGATGCCAAGCCGTGGTTTCCTTCCGCAGCCAAGATCACCGAACCGGACGGAGAAACGGGAGCACAGTATTTGACCGATCAATTCGGGGACGCCCTCGGCTTCCTCCTGCAAACTCTTCCGGGGGGGCGGGACATCATTGGCTACTCTGGCCCGAGCAACACTCTGCTGGCTCTCGATCGGCAGGGTAAACTCATCGGGGCCAAGCTCGTCTCCAGCGGTGACACCACCGACCACGTCCGACGGGTCATCGGTGATCCGGGCTACTGGGATCGACTCCGCAGTTTGACCAATGAGCCCGGCCCGATCCGTGGGGTCAGCGGCGCTACTCTCACCAGCACTGCGATCTCCCGAGGAGTTCTCCGTGCCCTGGGTGTCGCTGAGCAGACCTCTTTGCTCTTTCCCTATCCGCTCGAAACGTCCGAAGCTCACAAACTCTTCCCCACGGCGGCCACCATTGAACCGGACCCTAGCCCTCTCGGCGGTGTGCTTGTCCTGGATTCCAAAGGCAAACTCCTCGGTCGGATCCTCCGCACCTCCCCCGCCAGCGATCCCGTGATCGGCTACAAAGGGCCGACCGATACGCTGGTCGCTCTCGACCCTGAGGGCAAATCCATCAGAGAAATCCGTGTCCGTGATTCCTACGAAACTGAGGAATACCTCGCGATCGCGACCAAAGACTCCCGCTTCCTTCCATCGTTCTCTGGCCGGAGCGTGGAGGAAATGCGGGCTTTCGATTTTCAAAGGGAGGGCGTGTCCGGCGTTTCCGGAGCCACCCGGAGCAGTTTGGCCATACTTGAGGGCGTGCGACGGCGGCTCAATCAGGCGAGTCCGCCGAGCTACCCTATGGTGCAATTCGGCCTTCGGGACCTTCTTCTTGGCGCCATCGTTGCCTTTGCGGCGCTCCTCACCTTCACCCAGATGCGAGGAATCCGTTGGTTGCGCTGGGTTTGGAACGGTATCCTCATTGGCTACCTCGGTTTGATTGCGGGAGACATGCTTTCCCAGGCGTTGCTCGCGGGATGGGCGGCCAACGGGTTGCCCTGGCGCGATCTCCCTGGGTTGGCGGTCCTCACCGCAGCGGCCCTCTTGGTTCCCCTCTTCACCGGCAAACAGCTCTACTGCCACCACCTCTGCCCTCATGGTGCCGCGCAGCAATGGGTCGGCCGCCTCACCAAGAAGAAGGTTGTCATCCCCGCGCGGATCGCTCAATGGCTTTCCCGGATCCCCTTTGTCCTGCTTGGATCGATTCTCCTATTGGTACTGGCCGGAGCGGAAGTGAACTTGGCGGCGCTCGAACCGTTCGACGCCTGGATCTTCAGGGCATCCGGAGTGGCCAGCATTATCCTTGCGGTTGCCGGTCTCATTGCCGCACTTTTTCATCCCTTGGCTTACTGTAAATTTGGTTGCCCGACAGGTGCGCTCCTGCGCTTTCTGCGCACGGGAGAATCACAAGACCGCTTCGCAATGAAGGACTGGATCGCTCTTTCCCTCCTGGGGGTGGGAGCGGCGATCACTCTCTTGACCTGACCCCTGGGGATCAGGTCTGTGGCGTCATAATCGTAAAGTTCGGAGAACTCCGAGTCTCCGGCGAGGACGACTTTCGGGTCATGATGAAGAGCGAACCCGGCTCCAGGAGAGGATAGACTTTCTTGGCAAAATCCTTGGGAACACGAAGCCGATCGCGTACCTCGCCGATTGGATCGGTCACAGACGCAGCCCCGTCGAGACTTAGAACGGCCCAGGGATGCTGTTTGAAGCCAGGAGCAATCTTGGAGGTTTCCTTCAACTGCCCCTCCAACATCATGAAAACCGCACTCTGGCCACCCCGATCAGGACCAGGCAGGATCGTAACGGCGCTCTTGCCAATCATGACCCCATTGCGAAACACCAGGATGCTCTGATCCAAGACGCTTAAAACAATCGCCACCGGCCCACTACCACTCAGAGATGGCTTCCAGAAATCACTGCCCACAGCTGCCACTTGGCTCCCTCTCTGCAAATCGTTCGCCAAAAGCACGGAGGCGGGGCGTGCGGATTGCGTGACCGGTGCCTGACGGCTCGTAATCACTACGGTGGTTCCGGTGTTGGTGGCGGAATAGAGCAGCTTCGAAAACTCCAAGGGCAGACGGACGCATCCGGCTGAGGCTGGATGGCCCGGGAGGTCCCCAGCGTGAATGGCGATCCCGTTCCAGGTCAACCTTTGCATGTAAGGCATGGACGAGTTGTAAATGGTAGAAGTGTGCTCCTCCTCTTTCTGGAGGATCGTGAATACCCCCGTGGGTGTCGTCTTTCCAGGGCGTGCCGTGCTCACTGTGGTCCGCCCAATCTGGGTGCCGTTGCGGTAAACATAGGCCACTTGGTCATCGATGCTCACCACCATAAGCGTCGGCCCTGCAGGTGCCCGCTCAGGATGCCACTCATACTGTCCCGGAGCCAGCGGCTTGCGATTGTCCACCTGAACCGGAACGGTCGCACAGGCAGCGAGAAAAAGGGACAGGCTGACGATACCAAAGAATCCGAATTGATAGGCTCGGGAGAACATTAGGCGTCAGAACTTTAAAAAGGAATAAAAGCGCGCCCCTTACAGCACAGCAATCTTGACAAAAAAACAAGCCGAACCTGCCAGATCAAAAAGATATCTGGAGTCCGCGAAAGCCCAGGAACCGGAAGTCACTCAACGAAGCCCGATGTGCAAGCGGAGGATCCTGATCATTTCGTCGATACCGGCTGGATCCCCAAAGGAGCTATGGCCGGACGGAACAATCAGTTCGGAAGCCGCACCGTCGAGATGAGAACTCCAATACTCGACAACACCATCTGAACTATTGGGGGTATCTCCCTTCCCCCGGTCACCGATGACACTGTGATAGGTCACTCCCTTGCGGAGCGGGGATTTGTCGAGCGCAACGATCATGGGTGCCCCCGGTTGCAGGGACTGCACACTCGTGACTTTCTTATTCAGATCCACCTTGATGGGAGAGCCTGGTTCCGGCTTCGCGGCAAAAGCAATCGTAGATGCCTGAAGGACATCACCAGGCAAGGCGACAGCCTTAGACACCAATCCAACCAACCCGCCCTCAGCCATGTCCGCGCCGCGGTGGGGCGCAGAATAATAGATCAGGCGCCGCACCGCTGGATCTGGATCAAAGAACGCCAGCCGTCGAAGCGCAGCATCCTCTTCTGGCGGGAGCCCAAGTTTCTCGATAGGAACTTCACAAAACTCGTTCCAAAGATTGTCACCGATCTCGACCGCCAGGCTCCGCGAGAGAATTCCGCCCATGCTATGGCCGGCCACCAACATATTTTTGGAAAGTGGATCGTTACCGTCTGGATCGTATTTTGCCCGCAGGGCTGCTAATTCATCACGGAGAAGAGCGGCAGAGTCCACAATCGGGTAGCTGCTGGGATAGGCAAAAACCAGCATTTGATAGCGCTTGGAAAGCTCCGGATCTACTCCGATGCGGGGAATAATGTCACGCCAGATGATAGGGACCGAGACCAAGCCATGGATCATCAGGAGTGGAATCCGCTTCGGATCATACGGCTCCGTCATAAATACGCCCGCCTTCTTCGCGCGCTCGTCCGCCTCGAAAAAACCCTCTAGCCCCCAAATCCATTCATTCCGACCAGCCAAATTCACCGCGATCGCCGCCGAAAAGTCGCCAGCCAAGGGAAAGGTTCTCGATCCGATGCGGATGGACTGTTGGACCATCGGATTGCGCAAAGACATCGTGGCGACCGTGGTTCCCCCCTCCCGTTCGGCAACGTCGTCCAAGGTCAAAGTGGCCGGGACATGGAGCCCTCGCGGAGCGTAATACTCCATTTCCTCCGCCCGCTCCGGAAGTTGATAACGAATCGCGACCAGCGAAGCACCGACCCCATCCCTCACCTGGCGCTGAACTCCTTTGATCTCGACGGAGCCGGCGGCAATCAATCGGTCGAAGTAATCCTTCTTGTAAGTGGAGCCATCCGCCCAGCGGATCTCGATCTGCTGACCTTGAGCTGGCACTTTGGAGAGTGGGCCCCCTGACTGCTTAGATGCCTCATTCCAAACCTCAGCGAAGCGAGCAAGGGAATCATTGTGCAGAGCGAGCAGAGCGCGCCTCTCATCAGGATCAGCTGGCGCATCCCCTGAAAGAAGGGTTTCACGTGCTTCAATGGCCGCGCGCAAATACTGACCTGCGGCCGCAGCCCTTCCCTTCCCCCCGTCCAGGTGCCTAGCCCCCTCTAGAAGACTAACACCTGCTTCTCCTAGGGACGCCAAAGCCGCCCCGGAGGCCTCACCGAGTAGTTTCGCCGAGGCGATCCCGCTGCGGGTCAAGGTTCCGGGCTTGACTTTCACATTGACGGTCGAACAGGACGCAAGGGTGAGCCCCGCGAGAATCATCACCCAGCGAAGGGCCGGGGCGGAGCGGCCCAACAGTAGGATTCGGTCAACAATTGATACCCTCATAAGAATAAGCTCGGCACGATGCTCCCTGATACGCCTCGCAGCTCTGGGCGACCGGATCAAGGAATTTTAACCTTTCAGTAACATTGTTAGGTTGTCGACAACAATCGATGCGACGTCTACCGCTGAGTGGGACTCGCTCCGGTGAGAGGGCGCTACCCAAAAATTTACGACGGCCATTTCCTCCTCGTCCATTCAGGCCGGTTTCCAACTGGCCGATAGCGACAAGGGCGGCAGCCTTTCCCCTACGGGATTCGATCGTTATCTGGTCGAATCCATTTTCGCCCAGGCGGATGGCATCCGCAGTAAGAGCGTGACCTCCTCCGCATGAGTGTAGACCAGTCAATCCATGATCCAATCCCACGCCGCGTCGTAGCGCTTGTCCCGGGCATCTTGACGAATATCGGCGTTGGTTCCAAGCTTGTAGAAGGCTTGGTCAGTTCTTTCAGTCCGCTCTCGAACGTCTGCCGAGGAACAAGAGGACAGCACCAGTCCTGCAACTGCGAGACAAGGCAAGCCCCGTACTAGGCGACGAATGGATGGAGCAAATTGGCGGGTTCTCAGGGACATGGGATGGAAAGATGGAGGCAAACTCAATCAGCCAGGAGCAGGGCAAATATTCCCCTCACTCTGCATGATCTTTATACCTTGGCTGAAGGGCCAATCGCAAAGAATTTTTACCCTGTCAAACCCATTGCTCGTTGATATTCGCGAGATGGGGAATTTTTTTTTAAAGTCGATTCGCAGCAGATTCCACCTCGCCCCCGTGATTGCCTTAGGCTGCATCTTCACCAACTGTGCACCCTCCCCCAGGGAGTTTGCCTGTGCGGGGAGAACCATGGGCACCCGCTGGTCGCTCCGGACGATCGGTCGGGCGGCAGATCCTGGTAACGTCCAGCAGCAGTTGGCTGTGTTCGAGGCCATTTTCTCAACGTGGGATCCCCAATCCGAGGTGAGTCGTTTCAATCGACATCCCGCAGGCGAACCGTTTCCCGCGTCCATTCCGCTCCGGGATGCCCTCGCCTTGGCGCAGGAGGTCCATGCACGCTCTCAAGGTGCCTTCGATCCTACCGTCGGCCCACTCGTGGCAGCCTTCGGATTCGGACCATCTTCCCTGGCGAACCCAAACGCACAACCCGACTTTGCCGCTATTACGCTGGATTTGCAGGGCGGCACCCTCCGGAAATCACACCCTGACGTTACGCTGGATCTGTCCGCCCTGGTGGAGGGCTACGCCTTGGACAAGATCGCCGCCGCGCTCTTTTCGCAAGGGCACGACAATTTCCTGTTGGAGATCGGCGGGGAGTTCCTCGCCCGTGGATCCGGTCCGGAAGGTCAGGGCTGGAAGACTGGAGTGCAGACCCCCAGTGCCGCACCCGGTCGAACGATTGCAGCGGTAACGCTGCACAATGAAGCCATTGCCACCTCAGGCACCTATGTCCAGCAATCAGGGGACGACGCCCACCGGGTCACCCACATCATTGACCCCCGAACGCGCCGTCCCATCGCACACGAGACGGTTTCCGTGACGGTCATCTCTGGACGAGCCGTTTGGGCGGATGCCTGGGCCACCGCGTTGCTCGTGCTCGGGCCAGCGAAGGGGCGGGAGATCGCAGATCGAGAAGGAATCGAAGCGCTCTTCCTTACCAGGAACACCGCTCACGGAGAAGCGAGAGCACCCTCGGGCGCTCCACGGGCCACCGCCGCACCCGCGCCAGCATCTTCGGCGCGCGGCGATAAGGACACTCGCTCAAAGTGAAGCTTCCCGATGACTCGATCATCGGCTTCCACCACCGTGACCAGGTATTCCTCTACCTGAATCTGCTCGCCGATCTTCGGCAGATGCCCAAGGAGGTGGGTGACGTATCCGCCCACGGTAGATACTTCGGGATCCTCCAACTCCAAATCACTGTACTCCGCGAGTTCGTACATCGGCAGCGTCCCATCGACCTCAAAGGCGTCATCGTTGAGCCGGTTGAACCGCCCGGCTTCCATCTCGCCCTCGTCAAACTCATCGTTGATATCCCCGATCAGTTCTTCGACGACGTTGTCGAGGGTGACAATCCCCAGTGCCCCACCATATTCATCAACCACCAGCGCCATGTGGGCACGCGAACTGAGGAATTTCTTGAGCAGGAGATCGGCAGCCATCCGCTCGGGCACCAACTCTAGCGGTCGAATGATCGCCTTTAAATCCGGGTTCTCTGACCGCCCGATTTGCATGAGATCCTTGACGTGAATCAGACCGAGGGTGCGGTCGAGGTGCCCGTTGACCAAAGGAAACCGGGTATGCCTAGATTCTATTGCTTTGGCGAAGTTCTCCTCAAACCCGTCATTAATGTCCAGGGCGACGACCTTGTTCCGCGGGAGCATAATCTCCCGCGCTTCCAACTCGCTCAGCTCAAGGGCGTTGATCAGAATCTCCTTCTCAACCTCCGTGACCTCCGATTGCTCGCTCGCACTCACCAGGACGGCGAGCTCCTCTGCGGTGTGCCCGATCTCCTTTTCACTGACCGCATCGACCCGAAAAATCCATTTTAAAAGAGCGTGCGCGGTCCCGTTGAAAACCCAAACAGTGGGCCGAGCGATCGCATGAATCCACTGCAGAGGGCGCGCGATAAACAACGCCGTCTGCAGCGGCCGCAGCAACGCGAGGTTCTTTGGAAGCAGTTCCCCCAAGACCACATGGAGGAAAGTGACCGTGAAAAAGGAAATCGCGAAGGAAAGCAAATCCAGCACAGCCGGGTCACTCTGGCCCGCACCAAGCAAGACCGGATCCAGGAGGAATGCGAAGAACGGCTCAGCAATGACACCGAGCGCAATGCTGGAAACCGTGATTCCCAATTGCGTCACAGACAGAAAGGAATCCAACTGCGTCCCGATCCGTTGAAGCAATTGAGCCCTGGAATCACCTCTCTCAATCAGGACTTCCAAGCGACCTCCCCGGGCTTTCACGATGGAAAACTCAGCGGCTACGAAAAATCCGTTGAGTAGAACAAGAAAGAGAAGGAGCGAGAATCGCCCAAGAATCGCGGGCAACGAGCCCGACTCGTGAATCTGGGCAAGACAACCACCAAAGTCCGCCAACGGGAAAGAAACGAGAGCGGAAACGTGAAACGCAATCATTGGGGCGACAACGGATGGTCACCTGACCGGGGTCGTTCCTGGGCCGGAACGGTGAATGCGGGATAATCTGTGCCGAAGGCCTTCACAACTTCTCGTAAACCCCCTCATCTCGCTTCTCCAAGACGGTAAACCCGGATTTTTTGGCATCCGAAACCGATAACGGAGCGATGAGCTTGGGCTGGGACACATTTCTTGCCAGCAACTTCCGTACCGGCTTTGAGCAAAGGGGACAACGTTCAAGTGGGGGGCGGGACAGCGGCCGCCTGATTTCAAATCCCCGGGCGCAAACCCGACAACAATCATCAGAGGACTCAGCGATGTACTCGTAGAGAGGCATTGATCGAGCCCAGACTAAACGAGCCGCAGAACAAAATCCACCTGAAACTACTGGGCCACAGTCACCGGCTAAGGGGCGGCGTTCGGGTGAGGCGTGACTCCTCGCCAGGCAACTCAACTTACCAGCTGCTCTTAGTGACTCCCGGGATCATCCCAGCGGAGGCCAATTCGCGGAAAGCGATCCGCGAGAGTTTGAAACGGCGAATGAACGCCCGCCGCCGCCCTGTGACCAAACAACGATTGACAACGCGAGTCGGACTGGCATCTCTCGGCAGGAGGGTAATCCCGACGTAATCCTTGTCCGCCTTGAGTTTCGCGCGCAGCTTGGCGTACTTCTCAACCGTCCTGCGCTTGCGCTTGTTGCGCTCAATCCAACCTTGTTTCGCCATAAGAGGGCCGTTTACTTAAACCCTTCCTTTTTGAATTCAAGGGGTAATTTCCAGACATTGGCAAAAACTTAAGGGATGGCCTGAACCTCCACCAAGTCTCCCACCCGCACGCTTGCCAGAAAGATCCGCAAATCTTCGGCCCTCAAGTTGATACACCCCCCAGTGCTCCGCTGCCCCACCCGCGTCTCATCCTCGGTCCCGTGAATCGCATAGGAATACCATCGGTAAACGCCCCGGTATTCCCCAAAGGCGAACGGTTGTGCCGTCCCGCTCTCCGGGCGCAGGCCAACAAAGCCCGCCCCGTATTCACCTCCAGCCCCGTCCTCGTCGAAGTCGATTTGGGACATGTTGGCGAAGAGATGTTCCCGCAAATAGGCTGGGCTGCGCTCCGATTCGTCTATCAACGCCGGCTCCATCTCGAATCGGTCCATGCTGAGCACGGCGCTCACACGGAAGCGCCCCAGAAGAGACCAGCCGCCCTCGAATCGGGCACCCTCCGGCTTGATTCCCCGCTTTCCAGAACCCACCGGACAACGATGGAGTGAACCCCCGGCTAGCCTGATCACGGCGTGGCTCAGACTTGGGTCCGATGGAGAGAGATGAACCAACGCTACAGGATCTTCCGCGAAAGCGGGCGAGACGAAAACCAGGGCCGCCCAGGCAGTCAACCTGAGTCCCTCAAGTGCCTGGTTCCGGCGGGTCAAGAAGTTTGCGAAAGCCATTGATCCACTCGCTAGCGTCCGGGTGCTCTGAATGATCCGTGAGAAGCTTAAGCATGACTAGAGCCGCCTCCTGCTGCTGTCCGACCTTGAATATGTCCTCGGCCCGGCGCCATTGCATCCGCGGCAAGGTCTCACTGCCGAACTTTTCGAGGGCCACGGCATCACCCTGGCGCGTCACCTGGATCAATTGGGTCTCCAATTGGATCCTCCGGTCCCAAGCCGCGCCCACGAGTTCGGGTTGATTCGACCTCAGAGCTGGCAAGATAAACTTCTCATAGACCTGCCCGATGTTGCCGGGGAGGTAGGACCAATCGGCCATCTTGATGGACTGATCCAGCTCATAGGCTTTGGCGAACGGAGTGGCCAAGATATTCTCTTTCTGGAGAGTCCCGAAATCCCCTTCCAAGTTCTCCGCATTGGTAACGATCCCCGCGAGAAATGCCTCAACCTCCGGCAACACCTTGATGGGAGCCTCACCTTCAGCGACGCGGAGGGTGAGAACCAAATACTGAAGCTGGAGACGCATCGCGGCCATACGGGATGGCTTCTTTAAATTGGCTTCCTGCCGCTCTTTCCAGTCCCGGAATTCGGTGGAACTCTTGCCTTGCTGATCAAACTCAATTTGCTTCGCGCAGGCCATGTAGAATTCGTAGGCGTCCTTGTCACTGGCTCCCGCGCGCCGAAACGCATCGACGGCGCTTCGGCGACCTTCCAGCCGCTTCCCGGTAACAACTTCTTCAACCCGATTGATTTCGGAGATGATCTTGGCGATCTGGTCGGGGGAAAGCACCTCGCTGTGGAGCAACGCTGTGCTGAGCAAGACCATCCAGCCGCTCAGAAGCAGGGGGCGTAGAGAACCTTTCAGGGAATTCGTTGTGTGCATGGAGTGGGGTCAACACCACTTCTCCCCTGAAGTTCCGTTCCAGTCAATACGATCAGGTTTGCGTTTCGCTGTGACCGTTCTAGGATGGCCCTTGGTTGTATCGTCCGCACCCGGCATGAAACCCGCCGCCACTCCCGCCCGAGTCCTAGCGTCCCTTCCGATCCTTGGATCGGTGCTCCTCGGTGCCGTCACGTTGGTTTGGCTCGCGGCGGCCCGCAACGGCGAGATCGGCCATTTTCTTCTGGCTCCCCTCATTACCAGCTCTGGACTCTTTGTTTATTATCGGGGCGGTAATTGGGCTCGCTCCGTTCTGATGGCCGCGCTGGCCGTGAGCGCGGCCCTGCACCTCGCACACCTTCTCGGTCGGCCGGGATTCGCGGCTGGAGCCTTCTTTCTCACGAACGCCTCCCTCTTGATGGCGGTAGCGCAGCCGACTCGCTTCGCCCGGGTTCGCAGCGAGGTTCCGCAAGTCCAGCCTGCTTCGCCACCGATCGAGAAGCCGCCCCAACCTCTGACTTCGCTGGTCCTCTTCCTTTCCAAACCACGGGAGATGAGCGAGACCGATCTTCTTCAATTGGCGGGCGACGCTTGGGGCGGGAACTACGCGGAAGAGGTGATCCGGCTCGACGCCGTTTCCTTCCAGGTCCGCAGCAGTCTCGGTCTTTTCCGGATCCATCATCTCGAAACCCCCTATTGGCCCGATCCCTCAACAGTGGCCCCGGCGATCGCCGATCCAGCGCGTCGGCACGCCTTGCTCTCGCACCGGGGATGGATCGGCGTTGATTTGATCGAATCCCCTCTTCCGGCGGATTCCTCCCTGGTCGCTTACGGGCCGGTCATCCGTCTGATCGTGGAGCTGGCCGACCCTGAGGATACCGTGGCCATTTTCCGCCCTGAGACCGGGCAGCTGAATGTGTGGAACGACGAGGTCTTCCAACTCTTGGTTGGGCCCGGAGGACTCGTCAATTTCAGTCACGACACCGGCTCTGCAACCTACCGGGTGGCGGAGGACGACTCCGCTTTTCTGGAGGCGGTCCGGAACGCGCGATCACGCTTCCCTGAGTTCCGTTCCGCTTTCGCCCACCGTCGCGATGGCGATCTCTTCACGGTGAAGGCCATGGTGACCGAGGACGGCAAGAGCGAATGCATCTGGCTCCACGTCACCGCCCTCCAGCAGGAGACGATCCAAGGCGCCCTGGCGAATCACCCGATCGAGTTGCCCTCTCTTCGCTTCGGGAGCCAGGTCGCGGTTCGAATTGCGGATCTCCACGATTGGGCCTACCGGCTTGGCGAAGACCGGGAAAGCCCGGTGATCGGACTCTTCACCGCTGGTTCCACCCGACCAGCCAAGCCCCGTCCCGGCTTTCCGTTCCGCGACGCTCCCTGATCAACGTCGGTCGCTTGACGCACCCCCTCACGGCAGCGTAAATCGCCGGGTCATGGCCTTTATCAACGACGATTTTCTGCTGCGTTCGGCTCCGGCTCGCCGCCTTTATCATGGATTTGCCAAGGAGGAGCCGATCCTCGATTACCACAATCACCTTCCGCCAAAGGACATCGCCGAAGATCGTCGCTTCCATAATCTTTTCGAGATCTGGCTAGAAGGCGATCACTACAAATGGCGGGCGATGCGCTCCAACGGAACTGCGGAGCAATTCTGCACCGGGGACGCCGCACCCTATGACAAGTTTCTCGCCTTTGCCCGCACGGTGCCGCATACCCTGCGCAATCCGATTTACCATTGGACCCACCTAGAGCTGAAGCGCTACTTCGGGATCGATACCCTCTTGAATGAATCGACCGCCCCTGAAATCTGGGCCCGCGCCAATGAGCAACTTGCGCAACCTGAGTTCTCCGCCCGCACCATTCTCCGCTCCTGCAAGGTTCGCGCGCTCTGCACCACAGACGATCCTGCGGACGACCTGAACTGGCATCGCGCCATCGCAGCCGATCCTTCGTATGAGGTCCGCGTCTATCCGACCTTCCGTCCCGACAAGGCGCTCAACGTCCACGATGCCCCAGCCTTCAATGCCTGGACCAAGCGCCTCGCAGCCATCGCGGACATCGAGATCTCTTCGTTCAGCGATTTCCAGAACGCCCTCCGCAAGCGGCACGATGATTTTCACGCGCTGGGCGGACGGGTCTCCGATCACGGCTTAAGCCACTGCTACGCCGATTTCTGCTCCGACGCGGAAGCTGAGTCCATCTTCGCAAAGGCTCACGGCGGGACCTCGGTTTCTGCGGAGGAGCAAAGCCGTTTCGCTACGACCATGATGCTCTTCTTCGGACAGCTCGACGCCGAAAAGGGCTGGACGAAACAACTCCACCTCGGAGCGTTGCGGAACAACAACACCCACCTCTTCCGGACGATTGGCGCGGACATTGGTTGTGATTCGATCGGTGACTGGAACCAGGGAGTCGCTCTCTCCCGTTACCTGGGCCGTCTGACGGAAATGGAGGCGCTCCCGAAAACCATTCTCTACAACCTCAATCCTGCGGACAACTATCTCTTTGCCGCCATGGCCGGCAATTTTATGGACGGCGTGACTCCTGGCAAAGTCCAGTTCGGAAGCGGGTGGTGGTTCCTTGATCAGCGGGAAGCGATGGAATGGCAGATCAACGCCCTTTCCAATGTCGGGCTCCTCTCCCGCTTCGTCGGGATGCTCACGGATTCTCGGTCGTTTATGAGCTTCCCCCGGCACGAGTATTTCCGCCGGACCCTGTGCAACTTGATCGGTCAGGACATCGTCGATGGCGTCATTCCAGACGACGACTCTCTTGCCGGGCCAATGATTCGCAACATTTGCTTCGGCAACGCCCGGGATTTCCTCGGGTTGGCGCTCCCCTGAACGTCAATCCACCGCCAGTTTGGCCGCCAACTGAATCGCCTCGAACAGGCTGTTCGGGTTGGCGCGTCCCTTCCATGCGATGTCGAGAGCGGTGCCGTGGTCGACAGAGGTACGCACCTTGGGGAGCCCCAGGGTGATGTTGATGGCATCCTCAAAGGCCAGCATCTTCAGCGGGATGAGTCCCTGGTCGTGATACATGCAGACATAGGCGTCGACCTCGCGTCGCCGGCTCCCCAAGAAAGCGGTGTCGGGAGGCAGCGGGCCCTCAATCAGAATTCCCTTAGCCCTGGCCGCCTCGATCGCGGGGAGAATGAATCGTTCCTCTTCGCCCTGGCCGAAAAGCCCGTGCTCGCCTGCATGAGGATTGAGACCGCAAACCGCGATTTTCGGGTCCAGGCCTCGGATTCGCTTCATGGCTTCGTGAGTCAATTCGATGACTTCAAGGATCCGCTCCACGCTGAGATGGCCGGGCACTTCGTTGATTCCAAGGTGACAAGTCACCAAGCTGCAGGTGATGGCGTCACTGGTCAGCATCATGCAGTGGCGCGCGGCCCCCATTCGGTCCGCGAAGATCTCCGTTTGACCGGGCAACATCACGCCGGCGGCTCGCAGCGCTTCTTTGTTCACCGGCCCGGTGCTGACCGCCTGAATCTGACCCGACAAGGCGGCATCGATCGCTCGGGTGATGTATTGATAACTGGCCTGGCCGGTCTGTGCGTTGGCCGTCCCTGGGACGACCTCATCCGCAGGCATTGCGCCAATGTCCACCACTGCGGGTTTCTCGAAGCTGTCGTGGTCCGCGTTCCACTCCTCCCAGGGAATGACGTGCTCGGGCGGTTCCAACCCCATGTGCGTGGCGGCCCGCTCCAGGATAGCGGCATCGCCAAAGATAAATGGCCGACAAGCCAGGTAAACATCTGGGTTGGTGAGCGCCAAAAGACAGATTTCCGGGCCGATCCCGGCCGGGTCGCCCATGGTAATGGCGATCTTGGGTAATTCAGGCATGAGTGGAGCCCTTCTCTTTGGGGGCCGGCTTGAAGGAACCGAAGATGAGGAGACCCGCCGCGACGCATATGCAGGAGTCCGCGACGTTGAATGATGGCCACACCATGAATCCGAGATCGAAGTGTAGAAAGTCCACGACGTATCCCCGGGCCAACCGGTCGGTGACGTTCCCCAATATTCCGCTAATGAGGAGGGCCGCCGCGATGTGGGCCAGGACTCCCTCAAGCATCTCCTTCCGCCAGAGGTAGGCGATGAAGCCAATCGCGATCGCCGCGATCCCGAGGAAGAGGAAATTGGCAAAACCCGTGCCATTGCCCAGCCCGAAAGCCATCCCGGTGTTGTGCACGCGCACCAAATCGAAGAAACCCGGAATCACGGAGATATGCTCCCCACTGATGCCTGTTTCCACGGTAAATCGGTCGGTGACCCAGGCCTTGGTGACCTGATCCAGGATATAGAGAGGCAGCGTCAGATAAAGAAGGAATTTCATGACTGAACGCCGGCTCCGCATAGTTTCACCACATCGGAACAGCGCGGGCAGAGCTGATCCTCCCCAACCGGCAAGGACCGGCGGCAACGCGGACATTCCGGATGCTCCGTTTCCTTCACCGTCACCACCGGCGTTTCGGCTGCGGTGGATACGGTGGCATCGCATTGCGAGACACGTAGAAATTCGCAAACCTCGCTGGCCCTTTCCGCCAGAAGCACCAGTGCTGGATCACCTTCGGCCAAGCCGATCGATACCGCCGCCCGCTCGTTCTTGTTGAACACGCCCGCTTGGATCGCGGCCTCAATCTTGGTTTGCACCGCATCCCGGATCCGCATGAGTTGCGCGATGGCCTCAATGGAATCGGTGCCGGCAAACTCAGGATCAGGCTCCGGGAAACGCTCCAAATGGACCGACTCCTTGTGCCCGGCGAACTCCCAGGCCTCATCCGCAGTGAAGGCGAGGATCGGGGCCGCCAGCTTCACAAACGATTCGAAGACTTGGTGCATGACCGTCTGCGTCGCCCTGCGTTTCGGAGAGTCGGCCGCTTCGCAATAGAGCCGGTCCTTGGTGACGTCCACGTAGAGGGCGCTGAGGTCGACGGTGCAAAACTGATTCAGTTCATTGAAGACGCGCCGGAATTCAAAATCCTTGTAGGCATCCCGGCACGCCACCGTCACTTGATGGAGACGTTGCAACGCCCAACGATCGACGAGGGAAAACGCCTCCGGCTGCACCGAGTGCTTCTTCGGGTCGAAGTCATAGAGGTTCGCCAAGAGAATCCGCAGACTGTTCCGGAGCCGCCGGTAAGGCTCCGTGATCTGCTGAAACAACTCCTCGCCGAACGGCACCTCGTTTTGCCAATCGACGCTCGATACCCAGAGCCGGACGATGTCCGCACCGTATTTCCCGTAGAAATATTTGGCCTCAACCGGTTTGCCCCCACCCGCCGCTGACTTGGACAGCTTCTGCTTGTCCTTGTCGACCACAAATCCGTGGGTCATCACCGTCTTGTAGGGCGCGCTGCCGCGATACGCCGTGCTCAGCATGAGCGAACTCTGGAACCAGCCTCGGTGCTGGTCGGTCGCCTCCAAGTAGAGGTCCGCCGGGGCTGCCAACTCTGGGTGCCGGTCGAGCACCGCGACATGGCTCGATCCGGAGTCGATCCACACATCCAGCGTATCCATCCCGCGACGCGCCCCATCGGGCAATCCGAGTTTCTCGCCCCAGGTGGCGTCGTCCCATTCGAACCAGGCGTTGCTGCCATGCGCCTCGACGATGTCCGCGACTTTGCGCGCCACCTCGGCATCGAGGAGCACCTTGTCGTTCACAAAGAACACGGGAAGCGGCACGCCCCAAGTGCGTTGGCGGCTGATACACCAATCCGGACGAGCCTCGACCGTTCCGTAGATCCGGTTTCGGCCCCAATGCGGGAGCCATTCCACGCGGTCGATCTCCGCGAGCGCCGCTTGGCGAAAGGCGTCGATGCGGATGAAGAACTGTTCCACGGAGCGGAAAATGATCGGAGTCTTCGACCGCCAGCAATGGGGATAGCTGTGGAGATACCGCTCTTTGCCGAGGAGGAATCCGCCCTCATTGAGAATCTCTACGACCCGGTCGTTCGCCTTGAGGACGTGCTGTCCGACCAGTTCCGGGACGCCCACCTCCTCGGTGTAACAACCGTTGTCGTCCACCGGGGAAAGAAGCCCCAGTCCGTGTTCCTGCCCGGCGGCATAGTCGACCGCACCGTGCCCAGGAGCCACGTGAACCGCTCCGGTCCCCTGCTCTTCGGTGACAAAGTCGCCCATGATGACCTTGGACTTGCGTTCCAAGAACGGATGCCAGGCTTGGGCTCCGGCAAAATCCTGTCCGAGGAACTCATGGATCTCCGCGCCCGGGGCGATCGCGAAACCGGTCGCCGCTTCGAATGCCCCGAGGAGCGCCTTGAGCACCACAAGATTTTCGGTCCGGCCATCCGCATGAGCGAATTCCGCGCGGACGTAGCTCAAACGCGGATGGAGGGCGATCCCCAAGTTCGCCGGCAACGTCCAAGGGGTTGTCGTCCAGATCACCAGCGAAGTTTCCCCGGCGAGGCGCCCCTCGATGATAGGGAACTTCACGTAAACGGCGGTATCGGCCACCTCCTTGTATTCTACTTCGGCCTCGGCCAAAGCCGTTCGAGCCCCAAACGACCAGGACACCGGCTTGCGGGACTGGTAGACCAAACCCTTTTCCACGAGGGTGGCGAAGACCCGGATAATGTCCGCCTCATAAGTCGGCGCCAGGGTCAGGTAAGGATTTTCCCAATCGCCAAATACGCCCAAACGGCGGAAAGAATCGCGTTGGATGTCGATGAACTTGCGGGCGAATTCCTCGGCCCGGCGACGCACCTCCGCAGGTTCCAGGCCCTGGGCTTCCTTAACTACCTTGAATTCAATCGGGAGACCGTGGCAGTCCCACCCCGGAATGAACGGTGCGTAGAACCCCGCCATCGTCTTGCTCTTTACCACCAGATCCTTGAGCACTTTGTTGAGCGCGGTGCCCATGTGGACATCGCCATTGGCGAAGGGCGGCCCGTCATGAAGCACATAGCGGGGCGCTTTCTCCTTCTTGCGGCGGGCCACGATCTTATCGTAGAGAGCCGCTTTGTTCCATTTCTTGAGGCGTTCCGGCTCCCGCTGGACGAGGTCGGCTCGCATAGGGAAGTCCGTTTGCGGCAAATTCAGGGTCGATTTGTAGATCGAGGGATCACTCATGGGTCAAGAAGGGGGCGGTCAAAAGCGGATCGCGATGGTAGCACTTACCCTGGCGTTGAGCAAACGGGGCGGACCACAGGTTTCCACTAATGAATCGCGAAGGTCCTAATCTCGTCTTTCCACGGTGACCGGGTTGCCCTAAAGTGGCCCTTTCCGCTCCGCATGAAAGAACCTTTGTTCCAACAGGACGATCCGGGTCCGACGCCGATTTTTGAAATCCCGCGTCGACCGGTCCGGCTGCCACAGCCCCAAGCCATGCAACCGCCAGGTCCGCCACCCGATGCCCCGGGCTCCGCTGAGCCGTTTCACTCACAGAATCCGATGTCGCAGCCGATGCATCGCCCCCACGCCCGCGAAGATCTCCGGTCCCAGTTTGTTTTCGGACCGGGATTTACGCAGGTCCTTCTCCTCGTCTGCATCCTTATGCTCGGCATCGTCGTCGGCATGAAGGTCAGTGACTATTTTCACGGCCGTGACATGGAGGCAAGCGAACTGGCGCTCTATCGAGCCTCTCAAGCCAGCGCGCCCAAGGCAGCCCCGGCCCCTCAAGCCGCCCCCGCGAACCTTCCGGAATTCAGTGCAGTGCCAACCGTGGCTGTCCCAACCCAATCGTTGGCGAGCGCTGCCGCCGTCCTTCCTCCACCTCCGCGCCCGGTCGCGGCGACTCCCGCCACATCCGCGCCAGCGGCGGGGGCCACCCAGGATTACAGCGATCAGCTGGCCCTCCTCCAGCAGGAGCGGGACCTTATGCGGCAGCGGTTCGATAACCTCAATAACCCAACGCCACAACCTGCGACGCCGGAACCTACCTTCGAGCGGCCCAGCCCGATTGACGAAAGCGGGCTCCCCGCACCCAAAGGCCAGCGCACCGCTTCATCCCCCACTTCAACCTTAACTTCACCTTCAACTCCACCCGCCCCAGCCGAAGCCCGCAAGGAACACTCCGCTGCTGAGCAGCGCATCCGGGACGCCCCCTCTCTGGGCAAAGTCCTGGAGTACGATGCGGACTGGCACTTCGTGGTCATCAACTGCGGGAGCAAACACAACCTGGAACCCGATCGCAAACTGGCGATTCGCCGGGATGGTTCCATTCTTGGGTTGATTCGTATCGACGAAATTCTTCCCGATCAGAGCGTCGCCGAACTCGACGGTGCGTGGAAGGGAGACCCCAAGGCCATCAAACCCCAACCCGGGGATGATGTGCTCACCTATCCGCCGTTTTGAAGCTGAACACCATCCGCATCGTGGTCTTGGGCTCGGCCCTTCTGACCAGCCTGCACACAGCTCGAAGCGAGAGCGTTTCCGAGCGGAATCCTGATGGCGTTCCTTACGAATGGATTGACGCCGCTCCGGCTGTTGGCGTGGTGCGTGCCGTCAATCCGGGGTTGGGCTTCGCAGTCGTCGCGCTACCGCGCGATGCAGGGGCCGATCTTCGGCGCGGAGTCACGCTGGGAGTGCGACGCGATGGCGTGATTGTGATCTGGGGAGTCATTGATGAATTGGAAGACGCGCGCACTTTGGTGCTCCAATTGAAGGGAAGTCCCCTGGCCCCGGATGGCTCCAGCCAGGCACGGGTCGGAGATTCAGTGATCGCCTACCCCCCAAAACCGCCGCTCGCGGAGAAGTGACTTCACTTTCCAGTTGTCAACGAGGCCGGTTCAGGTAATTTGCAGACCCTCACCGGAGCGGCTCGGTAGCTCAGTCGGTAGAGCAGAGGATTGAAAATCCTTGTGTCGGCGGTTCGATTCCGTCCCGAGCCAGATTTATCCGTTTTTCGCTCCGCACCTTCTGCGTGGTTTATCCCAGCGACACGCCGGGGGGGGGGGGGCAGGCAAGCCCCTTAGAGGCGACGAATGCTTCGCCTCCTGCCTTGCAAACTGCGGGGATCCCTCTAGTTTTCGGTCCAAATGTCTGATTGGTATTACGCACGCGCTGGTCAAACTCTCGGCCCCGTCTCCCGGATGCGCATTGAGGAGATGGCACGGGCCGGTGAGCTGAACCCGGCCACGGATTTGCTCTGGACGGATTCCATGACGGAATGGCTCCCCGCCGGCCAAGTTCCTGGCATTTTTCCCGAAACTCCTACGGCAGCAGCCCTCCCGCCAGCGACGATGGCGAGCGCGCCTTCCCCCTCAGACCGTTTTTTGAATCCGTATGCTCCACCGCAGAGCGGGAACACCCGAGCCGTGGTGGCCACGCCTCAGGCTGGCGTAGAGATCGAGCCAGGGAGCGAGCCCATTGACATTGGGCAGATTATCAAGCGCAGCTGGCAGCTCACAATCCAGCACTACGGGTTTATCTTCCTCGTGGGCGTCGTCTATTTCGTCCTCTTGGTCCCTTTAAACGTCGCATTCCAATATGCGATGGAGAAATCGGGTATGGCAGCGCAGAACGGCCAGCAGCCGGACTTCGAAGCCCTCATGAAAGCTCCCGACTTCGCAATGAACGTTGGGATTTTGGTGGGCCTCTATTTCTTGTTGATGGTCGTCTCCATCTACCTTTGGCTCGGCTTGACCCGCATCGGCCTGAATTTGGTGTCGGGGGCGCCCGTTTCGGTTGGCCAACTATTCGGAGAAGGTGGCAAATTGCTCAAACTGATCGGGAGTTCCATCCTTCTATGGTTTCCGATCTATCTCCTGCTCATTCTTGGTAGCGTCGGCATCGGATTGGCGAAGGCCGGGGAGGTTGCGTTGGTCGGCTTTATTGTCGTGGCCTTGCTCGGCTTTCTCTACGTAGGCTTACGATTCGGGCAATACGCTACCGCACTGGTTGATCGAGACATGGGCGCGATCGAGTGCTTGCGCTACAGCTCAAGGATCACGACCAAGCAGAAGCTCCGGCTCGTCCTCCTTATTCTGGTCGCCTTCGTGCTGATCATCGTAGGGATCATCCCCTGTGGTCTGGGCCTCTTCCTCGTCTACCCGATGCTCTGGTTGATGTCGGTCCTGGTTTACCGGTGGATGCAGTATGGTGCCCGCGGCATTGCAGACCCTCGGGAGACAGGTCGTAATCACCTTTCTTAGCCTAGGTGCCTGACCTTCCCAGGCTCCGCCTCCGTCTCTTTCCTCGCGCGGAAGCCGCCGTGGTGCGTGGACATCCCTGGGTTTACGGGGAAAGCATTCGGGACCAGAACCGGTCGGGTGAGCCAGGCGAGCTTGCGGTAATCTATGATCGCCGAGACCGGTTTCTCGCGCTCGGCTTCTACGACCCGGATTCCCCGATCCGGGTGCGCGTAATCCAGCTCCGCAAGCCCGTTCAGGCCGGGCTCGACCTTTGGAGGGAGCGGATCCGCACTGCCAGAGATCTGCGGTTGTCGGCGGGAGTCTTCGCCACCGGGACGAATGGAGGACGCTGGATCAACGGGGAAAGCGACGCCATGCCAGGCCTTGTGGCGGATCGTTATGACCACACCGTCGTAGTCAAAGTCTACACTCCAGGTTGGCTGGCCGATTGGGCGAATGTGGAACAGGCCCTCCGTGAAGAGCTTCAGCCGCAATATCTTTTGCTCCGGCTCAGCCGAAATCTCGCGGAAATCGCAGAGCGAAGGTGGGGCATTGTCGAGGGGTTCCGGGGCGAGATCGGCGAGGACACGGTCATCTTTGAAGAGAGCGGATTGCGCTTTGAAGCACCGATCCGTTTTGGGCAGAAAACCGGCTTCTTCCTCGATCAACGGGAGAACCGGCGTCGCGTGGAGGCCATGGCGAAAGGTCGCGATTTCCTCAACGCGTTCAGCTATTCCGGCGGATTCTCGCTTTACGCGGCCCGGGGCAGCGCAAGTTCCGTCACCGATCTCGATATCAGCGGCCACGCCCTAGACAGCGCCAAGCGCAACTTCGCACTGAATCACGACATTCCTGAGATCGCCGCAGTTCGGCACGAGACGGTCCAGGCGGATGCCTTCGACTGGCTCAAGGGATCCCCACCTGGCCAATTCGGACTCGTGGTGTTGGATCCGCCGTCGCTGGCACCGCGAGAGGCGAATCGCGAAGCGGCGCTCGAAGGCTATGCGTCCTTGGCGGCAGGAGGTCACCGCATGTTGAAGCGGGGCGGCATTCTGATTGCTGCGTCTTGCTCATCCCACGTCACCGCCGAAGCGTTCTTCGAGACGGTCCGAGCGGTCATCCACCGTTCCGGGCGGCCACACCAGGAACTCTGGAGGAGCGAGCACGCAGCCGATCATCCGGCGACCTATCCCGAAGGCCAGTACCTAAAGGCGATCTGCCTGCAAATGGAAGAAGGTTAACCCCGCAAGAGGGTGGTCAAGAGCAGGATCAATTTGTGGAGGCCCCCGAGCCTGTAGCGACGGCGCAACACATCAAATCCGTCACGTTCCATCCTGGTGAGCAAGGCGCTGTAGAGGACCCGCATCAGTTGACTCGCCCTCAGCGCTTTCCGATCTTTCCAGGGAAAGTGACGATCGGCGGCAGCAAAGCGATCCTTGGCTCGTTGGGCCTCAAAGGCCATGAGATCAGCAAATCCGGGGCCGGGCTGACCGATCCTCAATCCGTCTTCGGTGACGCCGAATCGATCCATGTCCGCCTTGGGCAAGTAGATCCGCCCGCTATCGCGCAAGTCCTCGCCCACGTCACGGATGATATTGGTGAGTTGGAGCGCATGCCCCAGTTCAACGGCATAGAGCCGGGCCTCAGGCTCGCGAGCGCCAAAGATCTCAATACTCACCAGCCCAACGGCGGAGGCCACCCGGTAACAGTAATTCTCCAGTTCTTCGTAGGTATTGTAGCGCACCACCCCTAGATCCATTTCCATTCCCCGGATGATTTCCAAGAGCAAGTTGGGATCGATCCCAGAGTAACGCTCGATAAGCTCCATCACCTCCGCTTCCAGGCCTGCAGAGGGGCGCTCTCTTTTCTCGATCAGAGCGCTCCAGGCTTCCAGCTTGCTCCGCTTTTCCGCCGTTTCCATGAACGGGTCATCGGCGATGTCATCGACCACCCGGCAAAACGCGTAAAAGGTCGTCATCGAGCGCCGACGCTCGAGCGGCAGGCAGGCGAAGGCGAAAGCAAGATTGGACCGGCTCGCGCGGGTGATGTCGGCAGAGTCCAGAGTGGTGGCCGGAGCGCTCATGGCCAATGAAAAGCTACAATGAACCGACGGGCCGCAGTCCGGCACCGGCCCTCTGCGTCAGCTTGTCTCCGAGATCCTTCCTCATGTTTTCCACCTTCCCCAAAAGCTCCTCAACCACTTTGGGGTGGGCTGCCGACACTTCAGATTCCTCACCGGGATCGGTCGAAAGATCGTAGAGTTCAAGACCCACATCAACTTGTTCGTAATCGATGGGGAGTCCATCATCCCTCCCCTCTTTCCCAGCCAAGCTGCGATAGCGGTGCGGAAGGATGAGTTTCCACTTCCCGGATCGCATGGCCTGCAGCTCGTTGCTCAAGTAGTAGAAGAACAGGGCGTCATGCGGAGATCGAGCTCCGCTCGTGCCCGAGAGCAGCGGCCAGATGTCCTCGCCGTCGATTGGGTGCGCGGGAAGGTCTGCCCCGATCAATCGCGCCACCGTCGGAAGAATATCAATCGTCATAGCGGGCTCATGAATCACAGTGCCTGGGGGTATCTGTCCCGGCCAACGCGCCAAAAAGGGCACCCTGACTCCCCCTTCCCAACAGGTTCCCTTGCCCTCGCGCAAACCACCAGCAGAACCGGCATGGCTCCCGTAACTGAGCCAGGGGCCGTTGTCGGAGGCAAACATCACCAACGTTCTTTCATCTAGACCGCCTTCCTTCAGTGCCAGCAAAACGCGTCCCAATGCCGTGTCGATCTCAGTGATGACATCCCCATAGAGCCCCGCTCCTGACTTGCCCTGGCCGTCTGGGGAAACGAAGAGCGGAACGTGCGGCATCGACGGGGCCAGGTAGAGGAAAAAAGGCTTCTCCCGATTGCGCCGGATAAAATCGACCGCCCGATCCGCGTAGCGCGTGGTGAGCATCTCCTGATCCTGGGGAGTCACGTCGTCATCGATGACTTGATTGCCATCGAACAATGGAAGAAGCGGCCAACGCTTGAGCCGTTCCTCCACTGGCAATTCGCGAACCCCGGGATGGAAGGGCCACATGTCGTTGGAGTAAGGAAGTCCTAAGTACTCATCAAAGCCGTTCTGAAGGGGTAGAAACCTCTCCGGCCGGCCCAAGTGCCATTTTCCCACCGCTGCGGTCACGTAACCCCGCTGCTTGCATAATTCGCCGAGAGTCACTTCATCTGAGTGAATTCCCGTCCGGGAAGCAGGGCCGAGCGCCCCGGAAATCCCCACCCTCTCATGATAGCAGCCGGTGAGGAGAGCGGCCCGGGAGGCGGAGCAAACCGGACTCGAAACGTAGAAATCCGTAAACTTCACTCCTTCTGCAGCCAGCCGATCGAAATTCGGCATGCGGTAACCGGTGGCACCGAAACACGCAAGATCTCCGTAGCCGAGGTCGTCTGCGAAAAGCATGACAATATTGGGCTGGGGCGCGGCTAGACCGACCGTTGCCAAGAACAACCAGAAAGACACGGAAATCTGTTCTCCATCCATCATGAATTCAAAGCGAGACCTAAGTAAATTCGATTCGAAACTCCATGGAGTTGCTGATCTGAAGCAGAACCCATCTCTGCCACAAATTTCGCATTGAATTTTCTGCGACTCGGATCTAGTAAATACTTAGCAAGGGAGTCCTTGGCCAGAAATTACTAGAGAAACCCGACAGATGAAGACCCTTTCCAGCGAAATCGAGATCCTTGGCGGCAACGTTCGGTTAAAGGGTGACTACTTCATTGAGGGCCGGGTCGATGGACGAATCGAGTCAGACGGTTGTTTGGTGATCGGTCCCGATGCCTACGTTTCCGGCGAGATCATCGCGAAGTCCGTCATTGTTCACGGTCGGGCTGATGCCTTCATCCAAGCCCAGGAGCGTTGCGAACTTCTGGCCTCTTCTTCAGTTTCCGGAGGAGTGACCGCCTACCGCCTCCGCATCGAAGACGGTGCCTGCTTCTCCGGCAAGACGACTGTGGGGCTCTATCCCTTGGCGGCCGCCGAGGAACGCCCGAAGACCGTCGCCCCCGGTCGCGCCGCCTGAATCGCCGAATCGGCCCTCCCGACTTGTTTCGGGACTTCCGGGACGCGTGCCATTCCAGGGGATCGGAGGCTTGCTTCACAAACTGAGTGCTACTGCGCGGTCAGTAGGTGATCTGGCCACCATTCCATGGTGGTGGTTGGCGTCACTACCGCCGCCACAAGGTGGAAATTACCATGGGCGGAGCTCATCTCCGTGGCCTTGGTGCATCAGAGAGAAACCCTGGGGTTCTTCTCTGCACGGCGAATCGCTGTCTACTCCCCGGTATAGAGGGTTTATGCCTCCGGAACCCGATCCCAATCGTGACTTCGAACTGGCGTCCCAATCACCAAGTCTGCTCACTTAGGTCCGCCAACCCCGGGGAGGATCGAGTCCAGCCCGGGCAGGGATGAACCAGGTCCTGCGCCTTCGGCAGCGGCGGCGGGCTCTTCGCCCTTGAACAAGTCGGCACGGTCCTTGTTGATGGAATCCACCACGAATCCACGAACATGGTAGACATGACCTGCAAGTTTGCTTTCGGCGGCGAGCTGTTTCTTTAGTTCCTCGATCGCTTTGGCAAAGTCTTCGTCAGCCTTCTTCTTGTCCTCTTCCTTCTCCCCCTCCACGGCCTTTCGGGCTGCGGGGAACTCGGCGCTTACGGACACGGTCATATCGTATTCGCCAAGGTCATTCTTGGGGCTAAACTTGGTCTCGTAACGGAATCCGTCGAAGGTCTCCACCTTGATCGTCACCTCGGAAGGCTTCTCCACCTTGTCTCCAGTGAGGATATCCTCAAAGCTAGGGCTGCTGAACGCGGTTTTCATCGGTCCCACTTTGGCGGAATCGAGTTCCTCCCCCGGTTTTGCATCCACCAAAGTGAAATCGGCGGTGTCGGACTCTCGCGTCAACGTCCATGACTTGGCCGCGTCACTGACTGTCCGGCTGATGGTTTTAACCTTGGTGACCTTGAAGAAGTCTTTGCTAATCCACTCCTTCGGCTCAGTCTTGGCATCTTTGAGATCCTCGGCCACGAGATAGACCTCGTCAGAACCACCGCGACGCACGTATCGCCCGGCGGTGGAATCGAAGGTCCCGAATTGACTCCGCTCCTCCTTCTTGTATTCCGCTCCGACCCAGAGGGCTCCTGCTTCGGCACCCTTGGCGTCCTTGAAGGTCACCACCGTGGCACTCTGCCCCACGGGCGCCGCTTGATCAGCAGGATCTAGCAATCCGACCCGGCCGAACTTGGACGGGCCAACCTCCTTGGTCTGGACGATCGCCAGATCATAGACCGTCTTGAGGAGTCCTCCAATCTTGGAGAAGTCAGCCCGGTATCCGGCCCGCTCCAGAACGATCCAGGTGTTGTCCTTCTTCTCCAGGGTAAGCGATCCCTTGGCGTCCTTGATGACGACCGAGTTAATCTGATTGACCGGGAAGCCTGGCATCACGCGGTTCCGATCGGTCGACTGACCGACTTTGGTAACATCCCGGCTGCGGGCGTTGGTGAACACGAGGGCAAGAAGTCCTGCGGCCAGGAGACCGATTGCCAGGGGAGCAAGTTGCTGCGTCTTCATTGTCGAGGTTTGAATTGAAAAGATGAGATGTGCGGGTCAACGAGCCGCCATGCGGTTCTGCCGTTTGCCGTAAAGCATGAGTCCGGCAATAATCACCACGAGCGGCATCAAGACGATGTTGAGGAACTTGATCATGTTCACGACCGAGTCCTTCTCACGCTTGAGATCCTTGCGTAGCTCGCGAATGTCTTTGCGGGCCTGGACCTGCTCCTGGCGCAACTTGTCGATGCTGCCCTGATCGATCGCCGCCTGATCGAGCACAATGGCTCCGTCCTCTTTGATCTTGAGGGCATCCTGGAGTTTCTGGCCCACTGCCTGCTCCTTGGTCTCCAACTCCTTGATCCGGTCGGACATCCGGCCTTCCGCAGCGGCCTGCATCCGGTTCAGCAGCGTGAAGGGGCGGCGTGTCGAAGAACGGCTGCGCAAGCTGATCAAGCGACGGTCACCCGCGACGTTCTCCACCAAGTTTTGGATGAAGCTCAGGTTTTGATTCCGCGGGATGGCTTGGCGGATCGGACCGATATTCACCAGCTCGACGGCGAAGGCGTCATAAAGGAAGTCGACGTCAGCGACGACAATGAGATTGCTCGTCTTGTCCTTGGCGGTCTCCTTGAGGAAGGAGGAATCGCCTGAGGGACTTTCCTTCTTGTCCTCGGGCTTGGCATCGCCATCTTTCTCGCCTCCAGTGTCCGGTTTGGCGGCTGGCACCGTGGCAGGCTTGGCCTCAGGTGCGGGAGCTGGCTCGACCTCAGGTGCGGGAGCTGGCTTGGCCTCAGGCGTGGGAGCTGGCTGGGCTTCAGGTGCAGGAGCGGATTCCAAGGCGGGGACCGGAGGAGCACCGACCGCCGCAGGGTCAGGCGTGGGTTTCGGATTGCCGTTGGGGAAGGCGGTCCGGAACCGTCCAGACATGCGTGCGGCTAGCATAAGCGGATTCCCAGTGGGGCGGAACTCCGCCATCATGCGATCAAGAGCCTCCGGCTCCGCCTCAAACGATGGAACCAACTTGTTGTTCTTGGACGATGTGACCAGGGGCTCCACCTCAAGGCCAGCGGGTGCCTCGATGTTGAATCCGCCGGCGAACGGCATGCCGACGTCATGCAACTCGGACGTTACGACATCCTTCGGATTAAACGCCTCGGGGCCGAGCGTCAGAAAGGTCGGCAGGAAGCGGCTCCGGTCGATTTGAGTCTGGTAATTGGTATCCGCAACCACTTGAGCAGCCTGATATTTGATTCCCCAAGCCGAGAAAAGGGTAGGCAAGTCCGAAGACGGGGCCGGGCCTTGCGGCGGCGCTCCGCCCATCATCGGATTCTGAGGAGGCGTCATCATCCGCGACGCGTAGAAAAGTGGATCAACTACAGCGATCACGGTTCCCCCAAACAGGAGATACTGATCGATCGCGTATTCACCGAGCTCGGTGACGTCGTATGGGTGCAACACGATGAGCACCTGGGTGGAGGAGGGATCGATGCTCTCGGTCGTGCTCGGAATAACCTCAACGCTGAAATCCCGCGACAGTTGACGATAGATCACCCAGGGCTCAGCGGGGGGAGCTTGGAAGTTTCCGCTAAAGCCGCCGGCGATGTTCATCCCGGTCATGATCTTGATCTTCGGTTTGTCCTCGCGGTAGACCCGAGTGATCGCGTTGGTCACATCGTATTCCAAGAGTTGCTCCCGTTGGGGATCGACGAACGGAATCACTTCCTTCTTGTCGATGCACTCGACGACCAGACCCATGTAGATCTGGCCTTTCTGCCCTTGGAGTGGCTGGATCCCATCCACTTCTGCGGAATCCTCGGCGTTGGTGTCGGGCTCTGGATTGAGCTTCTCAAAGACCACCTTGCCGCGGGAGACCTTCTTGTATTCGATGAGGCGATCTTCGACGCTCTTGGCGAACTGCCGTTCGTCGGCACCCATGAGATCCGCGCCATCCGTGGCATAATAGCGAATCGTCACCGGAGTATCGAGACTGCGGACGATCTCCTTGGAGCCGGGTGAGAGGGTGTAGATCTTGTGCTCGGTGAAATCGAAGCGCATCGGGAGCGCCTGGAAGATGATATTTACCAGGATAACGATGCCGAGCACGATAAGAATCCCGGTCGTGGAGAGCAGGTCCTCAAAGCGGTGCTGCCCGAGCCGTTGCTGGAGTTGATCCAGCCATCCCTTTGATTGGGCGACAATGTCCTTCATGGGTATCTACAGAGCGATAAGGGTTTCAGATACGGATTGCTTGAAAACGTTGGCACACGTTCAAGCGCGACGTGCGCGGAGCACGACAGCCGTGGTGAACAGACAAAAGCCGGTTATGGAAAGGAAATAGACGAGGTCAGCTCCGACAACCAACCCCTTGTTCATTTCCGCGAAATGGTTCCAGAAGCCCAAGGAGGTCATCATGCTATCCCCCCAGGGAAGGATCCCGCCGATGAACTCCGCTACGGGCGGGATACCCACGAAAATCATCATAACGCTGAACAGAGCGGCGACGAGGAACGCGATCACCTGGCTCCGAGTGAAAGCCGAAACCGCAGAGGTAATCGCCAGACATGAGATCGCGAGGAGGAAGCTGGCCACATAGCCACTGAACATCGGGCCCCAATCTGGATCACCCAAGATCTCCATCGTGATCACCGCTGGAAAGGTGCAGAAAAGGGCCACCCAGATGACAACGCTGGCGGCTAGGAATTTGCCGAGAATCACATGCGAGAGCGCGATCGGCATGGTCGAGAGCAATTCGATGGTCCCCTGGCGATGCTCCTCCGACCATAGGCGCATCCCGATCGCCGGAGCGACGAAGGCGAAGAGCCAAGGATGGAAATTAAAGAACGAACGCGTCAATGAGGCATCGCCAGCCTCAATGAAACCACCAAGGGTAAAGGCGAGCACGCTGGCGAGGAAGCTGAAGACGACCACGCAAACGTAGGCGATGGGCGAATAGAAGAAGCTTCCCAACTCGCGAACAAAGGTGATCCTAATTCCCCGCGGCAGGACTTTCCAGATCAGGAAATATCCGAGTGCGGCGAGAATGGCAACAGGGGCGAGAAAACTGAAGAACAAGGCGATCCACTTCATAGTCGTGAAATGCAGAGGGTTGCGGAAAAGCGAAGCGGTTTAGGCGGCAATATCTGACGTGGTCAGCGAGCGGAAGACCTCGTCCAGCTGACCCTTCTCGACGAAGAGTTGTTCGATCTTGAGGTCGCGCTTTACGCAGAAATCGAAAAGAGCCGTCGGTAGGGAATCCTTGGACTTACTGGGATCGACCTGGAGAGTCAAGGTGCTGTCGAGATGCTCAAGGACCTTGGCGCCCTTGACCTGGAAGAGCTTGCCGATCTCGTCCCGGACCCCCTGGAGGGCATTGCCACGGACGGTGAGAATGACCGTCCCCGCTGAAGCGGCTCGGGCTCGCAACTCTGCGGGAGTCCCGTTGGCGATGATCCGGCCCTTGTCGATGATGATAGCCCGGGTGCAGGCGGCCTCCACCTCTTCGAGAATGTGGGTCGAGAAGATGATGGCCTTGTCCTCGCCCATCCGGCGGATCAGGTTGCGCACCTCGTGCTTCTGATTCGGATCCAGACCGTCGGTCGGCTCATCCATCACAAGAACCTCGGGATCGTGAATGAGGGCTTGGGCCAAACAGGTGCGGTGCCGGTAGCCTTTGGACAGGGTATCGATGCTCTGGTGGCGGACCCCTTGGAGGAAGCACATCTCAATGACCCGATCGACGGCCTTGTCCCGTTCCATCCCGTCCATTCCGCGGATCTCGGCGGAAAAGGCAAGGAAGCCATGCACCGACATATCATTGTAGAGAGGCGCGGACTCCGGGAGGTAGCCCATCTTGGCTTTGGCGCGAAGCTCGTCCTCGACGATATCCACGCCACCCACCCGGACGCTTCCACCTGTCGGCGGAATGAAACCGGTGATCATCCGCATGGTGGTCGATTTCCCGGCGCCGTTGGGTCCCAGAAATCCGAGGACCTCTCCTTTTTTCACTTCGAAGGAGACTCCGTCGACGGCGACCTTCGGACCAAAATGTTTGCTGAGGTTTTTGATTTCGATCATGCTGCCAAACTCCTAGGTATCGAATCGGGCACTTCTCATGTATCAGGCTGTTCCAGATGTCAAGTCGTCACACCTAATCCTAGTCATGGAAAATTCGCTCAATTCATTTCAGTGCCATTCTGACACGCAGACAACTTGGTCATGAGGTTCATTTCTTGGAACGTCAACGGGATCCGGTCGGCAATAGACAAGGGATTCCGAAGTTTTGTTGAATCAGAACAGCCGGAGATTCTCTGTCTTCAGGAAACGAAGGCCGAGCCCAACCAAGTCGATCTCGCTTGGGCGGCGTCGCTTGGCTATCAAATCCACTTTTGTTCCGGCACCCGCAAAGGCTACAGCGGAACGGCGCTTTTTCATCGCGTCCCCGTGGAGGGCATTGCCTTGGGAATGGGAAGCGAAGCCCACGACCAAGAAGGCCGAATCCTGACCGCGACTCTCCCGGATTTTCACCTCGTCACGGTCTACACGCCCAATTCCCAGAGGGATCTCCTCCGGCTCGATTACCGACAGCAGTGGGACCTGGACTTCCTCGCTTTCCTGGATCGGCTTCGCCAGGACAAGCCAGTCATCCTCTGCGGCGACCTCAATTGCGCCCACCGCGAGATCGACTTGGCCAACCCGAAGCAGAATCGCCGAAACGCCGGATTTACCGACGAGGAACGAGCCGGACTCTCTCGCATCCTCGACTCGGGTTTTCGCGATGCCTTTCGGGAGCTTGAGCCCGGCCCCGATCACTACACGTGGTGGACCTACCGTTTCGACGCTCGGAAGCGAAACATCGGATGGCGCTTGGATTACTTCATGGTCGATGATCGCCTCTGGGACCGAGTCGTCGCCGCCCCCATTCGCAGCGAGGTGCAAGGTTCCGACCATTGCCCCGTCCAACTGGAGTTGCGGTGAGCCTTACGTTTTCCCCTGAAGATTTCCTGTCCGTAGCGGCCGATTACCAATTGGGCGGTCTGGACACGGAGCGCCCTCATCCCAAGACGACCCAGTTGGCGGACTGGTCCCGGAACGATCTCCCGGCCGGTATCAACGCTTTGCGAGAAGTCGATCGTGATGCGTTGGCGATTCTCGAAGCCCAGTTTCCGGATTTGGCCGACCTACGGCATGCCATTTGGGAGGTGATCAGACGGGGTGACCGAATCTTCCTCTGCGGATGCGGCGCCACCGGCCGCCTTTCCATCGCGCTGGAACTATTCGCACGGAGCGGCCTTCTGCCCGGTGCCACGGACGCCAATGTGGTGGGCTTCATGGCGGGCGGCGACGCAGCCTTGATTCGGGCGATTGAGCGATTCGAGGATCATCCCGAGTATGCGGAACGCCAGTTGCACGACTTCGGGTTCAGTCCGGGCGATCTGCTGATTTCTTCGACGGAAGGAGGCGAAACCCCGTTCGTCATCGGGGCCACGGAGGCGGCAGCCGCCCTTTCCGGAGAACGTCCCTTTTTCCTCTACTGCAACCCGGACTCCGTCCTTCGCGAACAGGTGGAGCGTTCCCGCCGGGTGCTCGATGACATCCGGATTCGTAAGATCAATCTCGCGGTGGGGCCGATGGCGCTTTCCGGGAGCACGCGGATGCAGGCCAGCACGGTCTTGATGGCGGCGATCGGCTTTTCCATGACGCCAGAGGATCCGCATCGCGCGTTCGCCCGCTGGCGGCAGTGGGTTTGCGAGGATCTTGACTGGAGCTTTATCGCCTCGTTCATCGAGGCTGAGGCCGCCACCTACCAAGCGGGGGAAGATGTCGTCTACGAACCCTCCGAGTTTGATATCAGTGTGCTCACCGACACCACGGAACGGTCCCCCACCTTTGCCTTGCCGCCGTTCGAGCGGAGCGGAGCCGAGGAAATGGCCTCTCGTTGTTACCTCCACGTTCCTGGAACACATTCGCCGGCGGATGCCTGGAACCGGCTCCTCCACCGATCCCCTCGCCCGCTGGAATGGGGCACCCTGCAACACCTCACCGGAGCCGAGGCAATTGTCCGATTTGATTTCTCCGAGGGGGTGCCTCAACGCCGCAAGGAACAGACCAGGCGCGAGCAACGGGTCTTTCGGATCGACCGCGTTCCCGGAGGGATTCGCTGGCGATTCCTGACCTTGGAGCACGTGATTTCGGTGCCGGAGTCCATCGGTTTCTTCGGGGAGCACCTCGCGTTGAAGATGCTACTCAACGCACATTCGACCCTAGTGATGGGGCGCCTCGGACGTTATGAGGACAACCTCATGACCTACGTCGCGGCGAACAACTTCAAGCTGATCGATCGCGCCATTCGCTACACTCGCCTCCTCCTCCATCGTCACCACGGGCTTGAACCGAGCTACGACGAAGTCGCCCGCGTTCTCCTGGAGGAACGATCTCATCTTCAGCCGGGAGAACCGATCGTCCTCAAGACGGTGGCAGCATTTCGCCAAGATCCAAGCCGATGAATCCACCCGTCGCTCTGACAATCGCGGGATCGGACTCCAGTGGCGGTGCCGGACTCCAGGCGGATCTCAAGGCATTCGCCGCCTCCCGCGTCTACGGACTGACCGTGGCTACGGCGGTGGTGGCCGAACGTCCGGGAGCGGTTCTTTCGATCCACCCCGTGACGGCAGACTGCCTTCAGGATCAGATCTCCGCCGTTCTCCCCCACTACCCGGTCGCGGCGATCAAGACCGGCCTGCTTCCGACCGCCGAATTGATCGATGTGGTCCGCCGCGCTCTGCATTTTTCCAACGCCCAGCTGGTCATCGATCCGGTGGCAATTGCCTCGACCGGAACCGCCCTGGCTCAGGCGGACGCGGCCACAGCCTTGCGGCTTCTCATTCAGGAGCGCGCCACATTGGTCACTCCCAACCGCGCCGAAGCGGAGCATTTTCTAGAAGAACCAATCGCACCGGGACAAGTCCGCGATGCCGCTGCGGAGCTCGCGCGGATGTTCGGCTGCGCCATCCTCCTCAAGGGTGGGCATTTTGATGGCCCTGAATCGATCGACTGGCTGGCCGATGGGGATTGTCTGCTCGACTTTCGAGCTCCGCGGCTAATCGGCATCGACGTCCATGGAACCGGCTGCACCTATTCTGCGGCGATCACCGCGCGGCTTGCACTCGGGATGCCGCTTGCGGAAGCGATCCGATCCGCCCGGGCCTACTTGCAGGCGGTCCTGGAGGATCATTGGGAATGGACGGTCCCCGGCGGCTCCCGGATAAAAGCACTGGCGAATGCTCCCGAACCGTAGGATGCTCCGCCTCGTGCGGTGTCTCCACGTCTCTATCTCCCTGATCCTCGCCGCCTGCCTTGCGGGTTCTTTGGTCGCTGCGGATCCCGCTCCATCGGCCGATGCCTTGAGCCAGGCGGAATTGCAGGAGGCATTTAAGGTTTTGCGATCCCGCTTCATTCGGGCTTCGATCCTCAATTACGAAACGCTGAATCGCTCCGCGCTCGACGGGCTCCTGACCCGGCTCGGGGATGGCGCGGAGTTGGTGCCCAAGAAGTCGGCTAAGGCCGAGGAGGAAACCCCTCCACCCTTTCATGCGGAAATCCTGGCCCCGAAACTCGCGTATCTCCGACTCGCCGGATACTCCAATGCGGAGTTGGCCAAGATCGAAGAGGCCATGAGCAAATTTCGCGAGGCGGCAGCGGATTTCCTCATCCTCGATCTGCGGGTGCCTCAACCCAAGCCGGATCTGACCGCGACCGCCCGCTTTCTGGACCGGTTCGTTCCGCCGGATACCATGCTTTACCGGATTCAACATCCCGGTGAAAAGACCCCGCAGCTCTTCATTTCGCAGCAGGCACCGCAACGGTGGAAAGGGCCGATCATCCTGTTGCTCGACAGTGAGACATCGAGCGCCGGTGAACTGATTGCCGCGACGATTCTGCGCAATTACCCCGCTTTCAGCATTGGAGAGAAGACCTCTGGTGCCACCGTGGAGTATGCCGAGATCGCTCTCAATGAATCGCTCTCCCTCCGGTTCGCAGAAGCCGAGATCCTTCTCCCGGACGATCAGTCCCTTTTCCAAAAGGGCATCACGCCAACCTACGTCATTTCGCAGTCACTCGATCTCAAGCATCGGGTCTTCGACGCGACCGGTTACGGCCCGCTCGGCTCCCACGTCTTCGAGAAGTCCCGGCCGCGCCTCAATGAAGCCGCCTTGGTCCACGAAACGGATCCCGAGCTCGATTATCACCTGGCCCGTGCCCGAGGCGAGACCACGCCTTTCGATGTGATCCCGCTACTCGATAAAGTGCTCCAACGAGCGGTCGACTTGGTGGTCACCCTGCGCCGCACTCCGCCGTCCGCGCCAGCTCCGGTCAAGCCGGCCAAGCCTCAGGGCACATCCGGTATGTAACAGCCGAGCGCCTCGGTCCGTGGGATCGGGACCTGCTTGCCTTGGGCGAGCGCTTCCATCGCGTCCCGCAAATCGTGCTCCGTCGCCTCATTGCGCCGCTTCCCGTAGGTCACGAACAGGTTGCTGATCCGGCCACAGTAAGCAACCGCCCCGGAACGGTCGATGACCACGGCCTCAGGAGTCATTTCCGCTCCGCATGCTTTCACGAGACGATGTTCCCGGTCGATGACCACCGGCGCGGAGATCCCGAACTCGCTGGCATGACGCCGGGCCGCTTCGTCGGACAACGTGGGGATCACCTGAACGATGGTGAACGAACCGCCCAATTCCCGGGCCCGTGTCTCCAACCTCCGCAACTCGGGCTGAAAGGCGTTGGCGATGGGACAGTCCGTGGTTACGAAGACGATCGCGGCAAACGGGCCTTTCCCGGGATCAGCAGGGCGCACCTTGGCACCGCTGAGGCTGGTCAATTCGATGCTCGCGAGGTCTGCGGCGCAACTGGTGGCCAAGCCTGCCAACCAAGCGAGGAGGATCCGCTTCATGCGCCCCCCTTGGCCCGAATCGATTCGAGAAGTCCGCTGACCTCTTCCTTGTTGAGTCGGCCGTCGGCATTGAGATCAAACTTCATGGCCCGCTTCCGGTTGAGTTCCGGGATCTCGGCCGCCTCGATCGAGCCATCGCCGTTGGCGTCGAGCCCCTGGATCCTCCGGGCCATGACCAAGGAAAGGGCCTCGCGTGGTTGGGAGACAATGGATCCGAGCACTTCGATATTGGCTTTCTTGATCGCGTTGGCCAGCGCCTTCTCGGACTGACCTGGCACCGGACTAGCGAGGACCGTGATGCTGCCCATCTCATCGGTGCTCTCATGGCCCCAGCGGACCCGGCGCGGCGGAGTGAAGGGGTTGTTCGGATTCTCCGCCGTATTGTCGTAAATCAGGACGGTCTCCAGAACGGTTCCCGCCGGCAGCCGAATCGGTTGGGCGAAGAGGTAGCGGTCCTGCCAATTGAGATCCCAGTCCTCGATGCCGAGAAGCACGATTTCGCTTCCGGTGGGAAGCTTCGCGGTCATGCGCATCTCCCGGCAAAGGTAGTGGGCATGTCCGGCGACACTGAGGGCATCGACATCGACAGGCACCGTGAAGGTATCACGGACCGTGTAGTCCGAGGCTCCGGCCGGAATATCGATCTTCATCCCTGCGCCAAACGCCGGCGGCACTTGCACATTTGCGAGGGTTCTGGAAGGCGGAGCGTCCGCGAAATAGATGCCCACCGTGCTTTTCTCCAGTTCGGCTTTGCCCGAAGGATGGAAGTGAGTGGCCAGGACCAGATCACTGCCCTTGGGGAGCGCCATCGCGTAGTCGCTCGGAAGAAACTGGCTGGTGGAACCGGGCACATAGCCGCCAAGGCTGCCAGTGCGCCGGAAGCCCATTCCTTTGAAGCCGGGTTTGCCGTCCTTGCCATCCTGCTCCACCGCAGAACCCGTGCTATCAAGGAAGAAAAGCGAGTGATGGACCACTCCACGGGCGCTGGGACGCAGCTCGACCGCTTTGACCCATTTGTCTTCGGGCAAGCGTAGCTTCAGGGCGAAGTTCCGGTAAATGTCCGCGCCCTCCGCCGGGATCGGAAACGCCTCGTTCATCGTCAGAATGAGGTCCGGTTCACCGAGAGTCCAACCTTCGGGAAAAACTGGAGGCACCGGAGCATTCCCCTCGCCCCTCGGCATACCCGAGTCGACCCAGGTGGAGAAGGACTGGATTTCTTCCGAGGTGAGGCGGCGATCGTGGAGATAGGACACGGTGCTCCCGGTCGCGTGCCAGGGTGGCATGGAACGGTCATCGAGGACGCGAACGATGGTTTTCGCTTTGGCGGTGGCGTCCTCGTAGCTGAGGAGTGGAAACGGGCCCGCCTCGCCGGGCCGGTGGCATGAAGCACACTTTTCATGGAGGAGGGATCCGATCCCCCCGTTGAAGGTGACCTCCGCAGTCGCGGAGACTATGGAGAGGACAGAGAGAAGGGCAATCCAAGATCTCATTGGGGCTGTAGACGCGCTGCGATTGATCCCGGTTACCGGAAAACTCACGATCGATACTGGCAATCCCGGGGAATGAGGGCAGTTTGACGGCCCATGTTCATCGACCACCTTCGCATTTACGCCAAAGCCGGGGATGGTGGCAATGGCTGCGCCAGCTTTCGCCGGGAAAAGTTTGTGCCCCGGGGCGGTCCCGATGGCGGCGACGGCGGTCGCGGCGGCGACGTCATCCTCCAGGTAAACACCCAGGTGGACACGCTCAAAGCGTTCTTCTTCAAGCCGAACCTCAAGGCGGAGCCGGGCACCCACGGCCAAGGCAAGAAGAAGACCGGCAAGTCCGGGCGCGATCTGATCATGTATGTTCCGCCCGGAACGATCATTTATGCCTGCGCCGCGCCGAAGGGGCCCGCATCCGAACCAGAGAACATCGAGGACGGCATGATGATGTTCTATGATTTGGATGCGCAGGCCGAAGACGTCCTCCATCCCGGTCGGCTCGATGAGCAACGGACCGAGGTCCTCGCCGATCTCACCCAGGAGGGCGATCGCTTTGTCATTTGCCATGGCGGCAAAGGAGGAAAGGGCAACGTCCATTTCAAGACCGCCACCCATCGTTCCCCCCTCGAATGCACCCCCGGCGTCGCGGGCGAGGAAGGGTTCTTCTACCTCGAACTTCGCAAGATCGCCGACGCCGGTTTCGTCGGCTTTCCGAATGCTGGAAAATCGACCCTGCTTTCCAAGCTGTCCGCCGCCAAGCCGAAGATCGCCTCTTACCCGTTCACCACGCTGACCCCGATGATTGGCGTCATCGAGTTCGACGGTTTTCGGCGCGCCAGTATCGCGGACATGCCTGGATTGATTGAGGGGGCCAGCTCCAACGTCGGACTAGGACACGACTTCCTTCGCCACATCTGGCGTTGCGCCTTGCTGATTTTTGTCGTGGACACTCCCGGAAGCGAGGGCCGGGATCCCGTGGAGGATATCCAAACTCTCCGCACGGAAATCAAACTCTACGACGAAGATCTCTCGAATCGTCCGTGGATCATCGTGGCCAACAAGATGGATCTAGAAGGAGCAGAGGAGAATTTGGCGATTTTGCAAGATCGCTTCCCCAAGGTGGAGATCATTCCGATTTCGGCGGCGGAGGAAGAAGGCTTGGACCCGCTTCGCGCCCGGCTTGAGCAGTTGATCGGCAAGATTCCGGGGTCTCCGGCCTGAAGCGACACGGTCGGACCACAGGTCCTAGATCGGAAACGGATCGCCGGCTCCTGGCTGCCGATCGTTGTCGTTGTCGTTGTCGTTGTCGTTGTCGAATCTTCGACTTGCCAAACAACGACAACGACAGCGACAACGATCGCGACGATGGAGGCGACACGGTAGGACCACAGGTCCAACCTACGTTCGTCGTTGAGGCTTAGCCCAGGCTGGCGCACGAGAGGCGGATTGCCAAGAGGGCCCCCACACACACACCTCAAAATCGTAGGTTGACCGAGATCCTACCTTGAGCATAGATCTCAGCGTGCGGGTGCGCAAATGGAGTGCCCGAACCCACATCCTCCCACCCAACACCAACCTCATCCCAATCCGATCCAGAACGGTTGGTTGGTTTGAATGAGGTCTTCAATGACGCGACGGTCCACCTTGTCCAACTTTCCCGGATAGCGGGCGGTGGTCAAACCAATTTGGGGCGAAGCAACCGCCGGAACGTTCGGCCTTTCGCTTTGCCCGGCCCGCTCGTAGGCCGGACATGCCTGTCTGGCCATTGGGCACACCGGGACGGGACTCGGTCGTTTCCAATCCCACTCGAATCCATCTGGAAAATCCAGGACATCTGTGGAATCCTCAGCGGCAAGATGATCGCCATCAGCTACCCTCATCTGGAAATTGACCGTTCTGGCGTGGTTCGAATTGAAGGAACTCGTTACAAAGTGTCGCACCTGGCTGCGGAACACTATGTTCATGGCTGGACTGCGGAAGAACTGTTGCGCCAACACCCGGACCTCAGTCCCGGACAGGTCTACGCCGCTTTGACCTATTTCCACGATCACTATGAGCCGATGGTGGCCGCCCTGAAGGTGGGTGCCACGGAAGCTGAGGAAGCGGCACTCAAATCCGGGCAGCGGAGCCGAAGCGAATTGCTGGCCCGATGCGACACCGTAGGTTGAAGTTCCCGCTGCGGTGGCGCTGGCGTATTACATGGACGTTCACCTCCCGGCGGCAGTCACCGATGCCCTCCGTCGTTTGGGAATCGACGTCATCACCAGTCAAGAGGACGGCACCGGTCGGGCGACTGACTCCGCCCTTCTCAGCCGGGCCACCGAATTGAACCGGATTCTGGTCACTCAAGACGAGGACTTCCTGTTAATCGCCGCAGATTGGCAAAGCTCTGGAACGCACTTCACCGGGCTGATCTACGGCCACCAATTGCGAACGGCGATCGGACAAATGGTGGAGGATCTGGAACTCATCGCCACCTGCATGCCGACTTCCGAGATTGCCAATCGGTTGATTCACTTGCCGCTTCGCTGAGGGGCAAGAGGCGACAGTTTGTGGACTGCGGGGACTCGTCACCGCCTTCTGCCCGAAGCTTGATGATGAGCCCTGCAACTATGGAGCGGCGGAGCGGTCGATGGCTAGGAAAGATGAACCACGTGGGATGGTGAGGGCCAAGGGGAAAGGGGTGACATCGGCTCCGACATTCCGACCTCTCTTGGGGGCGCGGAGCAGCTGGATTTTGTTCCGAGGGCTGAACTCCGCGTAATCGGCGCGGGGACGTTCCGGCGAAACGAACCGGGCCTTCAGTCCCGGTTCGTCCGGACTTAAGTCCGGACTACAGCTCCAAACTGATCTTCCTCGGTGCGGATGAAAGAAGGATGGAAGCCGAACTGGTTGCACCGCGGGATCTCCGCGCCCATCCTCAGATTTGGCAACACCACCTTGGAATGACCGGCCTCCTCCGCATCACCAAAGGCGATCTCGACGGTTTCTTCGGCTTGTTCGTCGATAACCTGCTTCAACTGCTTCTGATCGTCACGCTCTGCCCGCTCCTCTGCGGAATCAGCTTGGCGGAGGTAACCTCCAAGATTCTCCCCGGTGCGGCGTTGAGCATCGTCGCAGGGAATTTCTACTTCGCCTGGCAAGCCTGGAAGATCGCGCAACGAGAGGGGCGCAACGACGTGACGGCCATGCCCTATGGGATCAACACCGTCAGCCTCTTCGCCTACATCGTCTTCATCATGGCACCGATTTACCGGCAAACGAACGATGCCGGGCTGGCCTGGAAAGCCGGGCTCTTTGCCTGTTTTCTCAGCGGCGTCATGGAACTGGCGGGTGCGTTCATCGGTGATGCACTTCGCCGCCACGCGCCACGGGCTGCCCTCCTCTCCTCTCTGGCTGGCATCGCGATCACCTTCATCGCGATGGGATTCGTCTTCCAAATCTTTGCCTCGCCGGCCCTCGGATTGCTCCCGATGCTGCTGATTCTGCTTTGCTATGCGGGCCGGATCCGCTTGCCTCTCGATCTCCCCGCGGGCTTCGTGGCGGTCGTCCTTGGAACCGTATTGGCCCACGTTCTTCGGGCTGCCGGTTTGGCTCCTGCGGCGGCGCCGATGCCACCTTCTACGTTGGGCTTTCATCCCCCGCTTTGGGCCGGCGGCGATCTTTTCGGATTTCTCTTTTCCGAAACCGGTTGGAGTTACCTGGCCGTGATCGTCCCGATGGGGCTCTTCAACATCATCGGATCGCTCCAATGCCTCGAAAGCGCCGAAGCGGCCGGAGATCGTTTTCCCACTCGTCCCTCCCTCCTCGCGAACGGGATCGGCAGCATCGTGGCCGCCTGTTTCGGGAGCCCGTTCGCCACCACGCTTTACATCGGGCATCCCGGATGGAAGGCGATGGGCGCACGCTGGAGCTATTCCTGGCTCAACGGAACCGTGATTTGCCTGCTCGCGTTGGCCGGGGCGGTGGGTCAGGTGCTCACCGTGGTTCCATTGGAGGTTACTCTCGGCATTCTCCTCTGGATCGGCGTGGTCATCACCGCTCAGGCCTTCCAAGCCAGTCCACCACTCCATGCCGTGGCGGTGGCGGCCGGGCTCATCCCCGCAATGGCCGCTTGGCTCCTGGTCCAGGTGGAAACCACGTTGCGCGTCGCCGGGGTCACCCTAGAGGCCACCGCTGACAAATTCGCCCCGGCACTCCATCTCCACGGGGTGATCGCCTTGAGCCAGGGCTTTCTCCTGACTTCCATCCTTTACGCGGGGATCACCGCGTTTGTCATCGACGGAAAGTTCCGCGCCGCGTCAGCCTGGTTGTTGGTGGCGTCGTTGCTCTCGGCCCTGGGGTTGATGCACTCCTACCGGTTGACCGCTAACGGTGTCGAAAATCACTTTGCCTGGTTCACGGCGGCGCCCGAATTCTCAATCGGCTACGCCGTCGCGGCGCTGTTGGTGTTTTTCATTCCGAAGCGACTAGACAGTTTAGGGATTGATCCCATTTCCGGGAAACAGTAACCTGCTCGGCGATGCAGCGCGTACGACTCCTTGCCTTCCTCTTGCTTCAGGTATCCGTCGCCTCCGGCCAAACAGAGCCGGCCGCGAACCTTGATGCCCTGGTCTTGTCCCCGGGCCTCTGGCAAGCCACCCCGGATGCGTTCATGAAAGCCTTCCAGAACGCCGGCTTCGTCTGGACATCCGCCACCAAAGAGTCCGCGCGTGCGGACGGGAAGAGAGTTCCCCTGAGTCTGCTGGGCCAACCGGCGGGTGAAACGATCGTTTTCTTTTCGGGTGAAAAACCCAGGCAGGTGCAGATCTCGATTCACAACCGCGGCGACAACGGGACGATCAAAGAGGACGCCTACCTCAACACGATCGAGCACATCACCACGGCGCTTACCCAGCAGACCAAGGTCGCCGCGATCGACCGGGGCAAAGACAACAAGAGCGCCACCCGGGCCGAAGGATACTTATGGAACACGGCAACCTCCGCTTTCCTCCTCGAGTTCAGCTCCCAGAAAGAAGTCAAAAGCAAGGGCATCCCGTTTCGCAGCGAATTCATCCGCTTGCGGGCGATCCCGGCCACGGTGCCTGGGACCGCGACAGGCGGCAAACCCAGCAGGGTCACCCGGGCCGATCTCCCCTCCCAAGTCGTTCGCAAAGATGGTGACACTTTCATCCAGGGCATCCCGATGGTTGATCAGGGGGAAAAGGGATACTGCGTCGTCGCCGCCACCGCTCGTGTTTTCGGGTACTACGGCATCCAGGTAGATCAACACGAGATCGCCCAGATCGCGGACTCGTCCGCAGAAGGAGGCACGAACACCACGGGCATGATCGAGGCGTTGGACCGCATCGCGGGTCGTTTCAAGGTCCGCGTGAAAACGCACGAAGAGATGGAATACTCCGACCTCGGGGATTTGGTGGAGGACTACAACCGGATCGCCAAGCGCAAGGGTGAAAAGGAGTTGAACACGGATCCGAGTTTCAACATGTGGGGCAACTTCGATGAGTTCAAGCCGGACGTGCTCAAGGAGAGCCGCCTCCGTGATACCGGCGCGCTGAAATCGTTCAAGGCGGAAATCCAACGGTCGATTGACTCCGGCGTGCCGTTGCTCTGGACCGTCACGGTCGGCATCTTCCCTGAGGAAAAGATCAATCCGCAAAGCCGAGGTGGCCACATGCGCCTCATCATCGGTTACAACTGGGAGAAGAATCAGGTGATCTACACCGATAGCTGGGGAGCCGGACACGAGTTCAAACGCTGGGGCGTCGATGAAGCCTTCTGCGCCGGTCACGGAATGTATTCCGTGCAGCCGATTCTCTGAGATGCCGCGATGATGCGGATTTAACCGTGCAACTCGCGGAACTTGGGGAGGAACTTGGTCTGAAACCGATTCCGGACGCCGTCGATTCCTTCCTTCTTGAACAAGGCACCCAGTTCCGCCTCTACCTTGGTGGGATGCCCAAAAGCGCGCAGGAATTTGTTCGAAGTGATGACCCGGTGGATTTCGCCATCCAAGCCTCCCTTGGTTTCAAGAATCCACTCCCGTGCCACCAAGGCCAGGGCGGCATCGCCGAGCCAAGCCAATTCACGATCTTCCGGGGTCTCGCTCGGGGCGATCATCCCGCATGGTAGCGGCAACTCCCGATTGCACAAGCGCCGATCCCGCGCACTCTGGCCACGATGAGCAAACCGGTCGTCGCCAGCTACTGCACCACCTTCCTCAAGCCGGAGATGCTCCACATCTATCGGCAGGTAACCGGACTCAAACGCTTCGACACGTTTGTCATCTGCAAAGAGCGGCTCTGCGAGGACCGATTCCCCTTCCCGGATGTCGAGCAACCGCCGCGCGCCCGCAAAAACTTCATCCGCCGCTTTTGGTTGAAATACATCAAGAAGGAACCGCCCATCGTCTACCGTGGGGAATACGGGGTCCTGGCCTCGGTTCTGGAGCGGCGTCAGGCGGACTTGATGCACGTCTACTTCGGTCACACCGGCGTGCATCTCTTCCCTTTCATCCAACGCTGGCCCAAGCCTACCGTCGTCTCGTTCCATGGAATGGACGTCCAGCCGCGAGCCGGACAACCCGACTATCTGCCCAACTTGAAGCGCATGCTCCAGCATCTTCCGATGGTGATGGCGCGGAGCGAATCCTTGAGAGACCGCCTTATCGACCTTGGGTGCGATCCCGCAAAGATCCGCCTCAATCGCACTGGGATCCCCATGGATCAATTCCCCTTCGTGGAACGGCCCGTGCCCGCCGACGGATCTTGGCACCTGGTGCAGGCCTGCCGCCTCATCGAGAAGAAGGGGCTCGACCTCACCTTGCGCGCCTTCGCGGCACTGCGGCAGACCTTCCCCAAAGCCCGGCTCACCATCGCCGGCGAAGGCCCACTCCTCGAACCCACCAAGGAATTAGCGGAGAAACTAGGCGTTTCGGCGGCAGTCGAGTTTTCCGGTTTCCTTTCCGTTCCAGACCTCTCTGCTCTCTACGGCTCCGCGCACCTCTTCATCCATCCGAGCCGCCTCACCGAAGACCAGAATCAGGAGGGTATCCCCAATTCCATGATCGAGGCCATGGCCACGGGTCTGCCTGTCGTCGCCACCCTCCACGGCGGCATTCCCGAAGCCGTCAAACATGGCGTCACCGGCCTCCTCACCCCCGAGAACGATTGGGAAGCCTTGGCCAAGTCCCTCCACGCTCTCACCCAAGAACCGACACGTTGGCAAACCATGAGCCAAGCCGCAGCGGCAGACGCACGCGAGAATTTCGATTCCGCCGTTCAAGTAGCCAAGCTGGAGGGGTTCTACGCGGAGTTGCTGGAGCGCAGCGGCGCCACGGAGTAGCGCCCCCCCATCTCTCCATCCCTCCATCCCTCCATCCCTCCATCCACCTTGCGCCAAGGGCGGAATCCGGCGTAGGTGGCCGATGGCTAATGGCAAAGTCGATACCGCCCCGTTCCTCTGCGACGGCTCCCGGCCGTTCCGGATCAAGGACATCCCGACTCGCATCGATCCGTTTTGCCCGGAGAAGAAGGCCGACGACGTCCTCCAAGACATCCGGGAGGAGATCGACAAGCTGCAGCAGATGATGTACGCTCACGATCGCTACGCCATGCTCTGTGTCTTTCAGGCCATGGACGCGGCGGGCAAGGATGGCGCGATCCGCGCGGTCTTCTCTGGCGTGAACCCGCATGGGGTCGAAATCTACGCGTTCAAGGCTCCCTCCCCGGAGGAAATCGACCACACTTTCTTCTGGAGGACCGATCGCTGCATGCCGGCACGTGGCCGGATCGGAATTTTCAACCGCTCCTACTACGAGGAAGTTCTCGTCACCAAGGTCCACCCCGAGATCATCACCGAAGGCCAACGACTCCCGGCGGAATCAACGGCCAAGCTCGACAAGCTCTGGGCGCACCGCTTTGAGACGATTCGGACCCTAGAGCGGAATCACCATCTCAACGGCACCCGGGTTCACAAATTCTTCCTGCACCTCTCCCGGGATGAACAGCGGAACCGTTTCCTCTCCCGCATCGACGACCGCGCCAAGAACTGGAAATTCAACGAGGGCGACATCAGGGAGCGCAAGCTCTGGTCTCAGTACATGGAGGCCTACGAAGAGGCCATCAACGCCACGGCCACACCCGACTGTCCCTGGCACATCATCCCGGCGGATGACAAGAAGACGGCCCGAATTCTCATCGCCACTATCGTCAGGGACGCTCTGAAGGATCTGCCCATGTCCTATCCCAAACTGACGGACGACGAACTCGCCCGGCTCGCCCACTTTCGGGAGATGCTTAAGAGCGAAGGGTGAACCTTGAAACGAGATTGAAACCTTCGATCCGGCCGGGTGCGGGGTGGAACTCGCCTAAACTGCCCGAAGCCGCGCAGCGTCTTCGCTACGAAATCGGCCAAGCCTGACGATCCTCGTAGCGAAGGACCTGTGGTCCTTCGGGCGGGTGCGAGACGGAACTCGCCTAAACCGACCGAAGCCGCGCAGCGTCTTCGCTACGAACTCGGCCAATCCTGACGTTCCTCGTAGCGAAGGACCTGCGGTCCTTCGGGCGGGTGCGGGGTGGAACTCGCCTGAACCGCCCGAAGCCGCACAGCGTCTTCGCTACGAAATCGGCCAATCCTGACGTTCCTCGTAGCGAAGGACCTGCGGTCCTTCGGGCGGGTGCGGGGTGGAACTCGCCTGAACCGCCCGAAGCCGCACAGCGTCTTCGCTACGAAATCGGCTAATCCTGACCTTCCTCGTAGCGAAGGACCTGTGGTCCTTCGGGCGGGTGCGGGGTGGAACTCGCCTGAACCGCCCGAAGCCGCACAGCGTCTTCGCTACGAAATCGGCCAAGCCTGACGATCCTCGTAGCGAAGGACCTGTGGTCCTTCGGGCGGGTGCGGGGTGGAACTCGCCTAAACCGCCCGAAGCCGCACAGCGTCTTCGCTACGAAATCGGCTAATCCTGACCTTCCTCGTAGCGAAGGACCTGTGGTCCTTCGGGCGGGTGCGGGGTGGAACTCGCCTAAACCGCCCGAAGCCGCGCAGCGTCTTCGCTACGAACTCGGCCAATCCTGACCTTCCTCGTAGCGAAGGACCTGTGGTCCTTCGGGCAGGTGCGTTTACCTACGTTCGGAGCGAGGCCTCCCTCAACCCGGCTTCCCTTCCACCTGACAAGCCGGATCCACCTTCACCGGTGCCCCCAGTAGGTTGGATGCCATTAAATTCCCGGTCCCTGTCCCAAGCCAGGAAACTGCGGTTTGCAGCAACGGCGTTTCCCGGGTGTCGTGGATTTGGCACCCAGTCAAACTGACCGACGAACAGTCCTTAGCCAATACAGCCACCGCCCCCGGATCACGCAACTGACAGCCATTCAGGGTGATTCGCCGGCAGTGGGTCAATTCGATAAGGGCCTCGTGCACCCGAGGAGAATCTCCCGCCCAATCCTCCGTCCAGGTCGTCTTCCCCTCCGGCGCACCGCGCACCTGAAGACCTGTGAGAACGCAGTCGGTGCAATCCTCCAGGTAGATGTTGTTGTCGATCTGCTTGCCGGGCACCCAATAGTTGTGTCCGAAGATATTGCTGCCCATCGTCATGTCGTCGCATCCCTCCATGCGGACATTGTGCTGGTAGCCGCCGTAAATGTGATTTCCCGTGATCGCGATCCCACGGCACGCCGTCAGATGGAGGTTGATCGCCTGATTTCCGATGAGGTTGCCGCTGATCGCCGCCATCCCGATCGGGACCACTCCGGTCGGTTCGGGGCCAATGATGCGGATGTTGCAGCCGTTCGGGGAATGGGTCGCCTGAATTGTGTTGGAGGCGATCGTGAATTCGCGAATCGACGGCGACGGGATTCCCTCGGCCGTTTCCCGGCAGTCGAGGTAAATCTCCGCAGTCGGATCCGATGGCGCGAACCCGCCAGCGGTGAACATCTTGAAGTTGTTGTATTCGATGTCGTTGCCAGTGATCTGGAGATTGCGGACCTCGGATCGTTCGATGCGGATTCCACCCAACCGATTGTAGCTGATGTGGCTCCCGGTGATGTTGAACTGGTGCAGGTTCACCCCGTCGCAGAACACCCCAATCCCCGTGTTATGGAAGATGTGGCAACCGGTGATGAGGACGTTGCGATTGCGCTTCACCAGGCGAATGCCGTGGCGTACCTGCCGGATAAGGACGCCGCAGCAGGTGGCTTCCATCGTCCCGGTCAGTTCAATGCCATCCGCCTCCGGATGATCTCCGCGGATCTCCAGATTGCTGATTTGCGGCATCCGCTGCCGATCCCATATCTCCGGCTTAAAACTGTCCGGCGCGGCCGAACCACCGTGCGACCCGATGAACCGGAAAGCAGGTCCAGATCCGGCCATCACGATCGTCGCGGTCCCCAGACTGCCATCGATCCCGGTGCGGTTCACCCGATCCAGGGAAATCTCCAGAGTTCGCGTGATCCGGTAAGTGCCCCGGCTCAAGCTGAGGACACCGTCTCCCGTGCGCAAGACGTGAGCGAGGGCTTCCGTGTCGTCGGCCACGCCGTCGCCGACGGCCCCAAAATCGCGCGCTCTGCTCATGGTGTCTTCGGCGCTTCAGGTTTGGCGGCGGCCTGAGTCAGATCGAAACAGACGAGGCGATCCTTGGTTCGGACTACGGCGAGATTCCCCGCAATCGCTGGGGTCGTGCATCCGAGAGCCCCCACTTTCGCCCGGCCCAAGATTTTGTGTTCCGCAGCATCGGCGGCGATCATGGCCAGAAATCCACCGTTGTTCTCATAGATCAGCAATCGCCCATCCGCGATGACGGGCGAGGAAAGATCTGATGATCGTGGCACGTCCCACTTGGTCTCGCCGGTTTGCAGATCCACCGCCATGTGCCGGGCGCTCCCCAAGTGGTAGGCCATGCCGTTCAGGATCACCGGACTCGCATCATAACGACGCGTCACGAAGGCCTTGGTCCAGAGCGGACGCGCGCCTTCCACGGAAAGTTGGAAACCGCTCAGATTGTGATTCTCCGCCTTTCCGACGGCGACGCAGACGTCCCCGGAAATCACCGGCGTCGACGCTCCCCCGCCTGGTTGTTTCCAACGCACCTTCCCGGTGGCGGTCTCGATTCCCATCAACTCGCCGCTCTCGGCATTGCAAAGGATCAAGTCCTTCCACGGCACCGGCGATCCGTTGCCCACCTTGAACTCGGCGTTCTTCCAGACGAGCGCCCCGGTCTTGGCATCGAGCGCGCAGAGGTTCCCCGCGTCGAGAATCATCAAGCCGTCGATGACCAAGGGTGAACAAGCGATCCCCTTTTTCGTGGCCACCGGCACGGACCAAAGCTCTTGGCCAGAAACGGCATCGAAGCAATACGCCTTGGTACTCAGCGCCGTGTAAAGCTTCCCATCGACCACGGCCGGGGTGACGGAGGCGGTCCGGCCCGCCGCGTGGCCCTCCTTCTCGAAACGCCAGATTTCCGCTCCGGTTTTCAGATCGAAGCAAACCGCAACATCGCTCCCCACCACTTTGGTATTCGGCACAGCGGCCAGGACCTTGTCGGCGGTAGCGGGATCCTTCCAAATCTGCGCGGCCACCCAGGTGCGGAGTTCCTCGATATTGGGGAACTCCTTGTCCACGATCGTTTTGATCAGGTCGAAGTCATCGAGCGGGATCGCGGTCTTCCCGAGCTTGAAGCGTTGCTGGATCCAACCGTCGAGGAGCAGCTTCTGCTTGTCGTCCATGTTGGTGTCCATCCAGGTCTTGATCCAATCATCGAGCGCCGTGCCCCGCAGCCGGGGGCTCAGGGAGAGGCGGTCCGCTTCGAACTTGGCCCGTAATTCCGGACTGAACGAAGTCGAACGCGCCCCCATGTCCCCGTAGATCCGGGCCGTGAGGATCCGGGTGTCGGTGGGCACGTCCCGATGCCAGACGAGGGTGAGATAGACCCGGCCGTCCGCAACCACCGGACTCCCGTGGCCGCCGTAATGGTCAGAGGGGATTTCCGTGGTTTGCCAAATCGTCGCCGGGACAAAGCCCTCTTCCCAGGTCGCCGGCAGTTTCGCATCCGGAACAACGCCATCGCGCGTGGGACCGCGCCATTGCGGCCAATCGGCGAGTGCAGTGGAGAGCGTGAGGAGGGAAAGCGTGAGGAAGGTGCGAATCATGAGAGGCGGTCGATCGGTGACACGGTTCGTTGACCGCCAATCTTGCCGCAAGCCTCACACATCCTGACCTCGGTGGAAATGCGCCGTCAATCCAGGCAACGGATGGTCGGAAAGTTGCCGCTCGGATCACAGATCCAAGCTACGAAACCGCCACTTCGTAAGTTGGACCTGTGGTCCGACCGTCCAGGCAGCGAAACCGGCGACGGCAATCGTGGTGGCGGGGTGGAAGGCTCACTCTACTTCCGCGAACCAAACGTTGCCACGGGAGCAGGGCAAGATCTCTGAGTCTCACGCGAAGAGCCCACCGTTCCAGGGCCTTTCCGGTGGACTCACCTCGTCGATCGGTGAAAGCAGCTCCGATTTCCCCCATCGACGAACGTCGATGAGCCGGAACAACGCCGTTTGCCACCATCGACGAACGTCGTTGCGCCCGGACGGCACCGCTTGTCGCGATCGACGAGCGTCGTTGAGCCCAAGCGGCTCCGTTTGTGGCCATCGACGAGCGTCGTTGGCGCAAAACGGCCCCGGTTTCCCGGATCGACGCGCGGCGATGGCGGAAAACAGCGCTGTTTTCGCCGGGCGACGAAGCGCGACGGCGGTACAAGGTGGATCACCGCCCAGCCGATCATACCGCCACTTTTCCCGGGTCCCGGATGGACGTCGTTCTTGTCGTCCCAGCGCCCCGTTCACCTAAGTGACAGGCCCAACGGGCCGGGACAGGATAGCCCAGGGCAAAGCGAGGAACGAGCGACGCCCTGGGTTCCATCGAAATCTGGGCCAAGCCCTGAAAGGGCGAGACAACGGTTGTCCCGCACCTACAGCGCGGGTATCGACCTCAACCTTTTCCCAGGCCTGCGGTCGCCATGGGCTACCTTCGACCTGGGCTATCTTATCCCGGCCCGGTGGGCCTCAATGAACACTCCTCGGCAAGCCTCGGAGGGAAAGGCGGCGACGAGTCGCGCGCGGTCCACGGCGAATGCGCCGCTCCGGCTCCGAGGCCGTAGAGGGTCGCCCTCCGGGCCGGTCGTCCCTCCCTCGACCCACTACGGCCTCGGGGCCTCCGCTCTTGGCTGGCCGGGTTTCTCAGGCTCCGCCGGATCGGTGGCCAGACAGACCCGAAAGCCCCGGTAGGGATTTCCAAAGTTAGGACTGTCCCCAAGGCGCCGCGCGGAGCGGCATCCCCTGGCGTCGTCGTTCCAAGAGCCGCCCCGGAACACACGAAGCGTCTCTGGTACCCCCTGGTGGGCGGCCCAATCCGTGATCGCTTCCTTTTCGTAGAGCCCGTAGACGTCTTGGCACCACTCCCAGACATTCCCATGCATGTCGTAGAGGCCCCAGGCATTGGCCCGTTTGCTCCCCACGTCGTGCGTCCGGCCTTCGCTGTTTGCGTCAAACCAGGCGTAGTCCCGGAGATCCTTTGGGGAATCCCCGAAACAATATTGGCCGCGGCTCCCGGCCCGGCAGGCGTATTCCCATTCCGCCTCTGTCGGCAAGCGGAACCCGCCCCAAGCGCAGAAGCGTTGCGCGTCCTTCCAGGAAACATTCACTACGGGTTGGCGATCCCCATTAATTCGGGTGTCGTCCAGATGATCCGGCTTTGGGACGGACGGATTGGCATCGAGGAACAGGCGATATTGCTGGTTCGTCACCGGATGCGCCGCCATCCAGAACGGCTGGGAGATGGTCACCTCGTGGACCGGCCGCTCCTTGTCGCGGCCCTCTTCGCCGAAAGTAGCGGCGGGCGTGCCCATCTGGAATTTCCCGGCGGGAATCTTCAGGAAGGTGATTTTGGTCCGGTCATCCTCGCGCATGGCGTCCCGTTCCGAGACGAGCGCGGGCGGCAAGGGGACGCCTGCGCGACCGAGAATGGTGGCCCCCCGATGCGGATTTCCCGTTCCTTTGACCGCCCCGCCAGCTCCCCCGCCGCGCGCGCCAAGTCTGGGGGAAGGTGACCTCGGGAGGAAAGTGCTTTGATGACGACGCGGGCGATCTCCTCCCGGGGCCGCGTTTTGAAGAACTCCAGGAAGGGCTGCGCCGGGAAGGCGGTGGCGTCCCGGACCAGTTCGCCGAACAACTCGGTGGCGTTGAACTCCTCGTTGGCCGCCGCGATGGTCTTGGCCAGGCTGCCGCCGACGAGGAGTTGGCCGAAGAATTCCGCCGCGTCCTTCTCCGAGCCTTTGCGCAAGGCGTGGAAGGCGGGCTCGTGCCACCATTTGTCGCCCAGGCCCTGAGCCACGACGTTCATCCGGCGTTCCGCGAGGGCATGTTCCGCAGTGAGGAACTCTTGGAAGGTGAGGTGGAGGAATTCCTTGCGACCGGACGACGTCACAATGACGCCGCATTCCCGGCCCATCCGATCCTCCACGAAGGCGCGGCCATCGACGCCCACCGCCGGATCATCCACGTTGCGGAGTGCCTCGACCGCGCACCCGGCGAACTCTTCCAAGGACGCCCCGCGCTCCCGCCGCTCGTGAAGCCACCAGGCCAGGGTGCCGAGGACCTTTCGCGCTTTTACGGGATCGAACGGTTTGACCGCATCCGCGAACCCGTCCCGGCGAACTTTGGCGCGATGCCGGAGGAAGACGTCCAGGCAACGATCGTAAATATCCGCCCGGCCATGAGGCAGCTTTTGTTCCTCCCAATAGACGACGCAGAGGATGGTGAGGATGAGCGGATTGCCCGCGATCCCGGCGATGCCCGGTTGGTTCTGCCGTTCCGCCAATTCCGCGAGGAGGCCGGTGGTGCGTTCGTTGGCCAACGTGGTTGCTTCCACGGGATCGGATTTGAAGACCGGGGCCACGGTGGCGAAGAATTTGCGGACCAATTCCTCGCGCCTCGGTTGCGGCAAGCCCTTGACATCGAACCGGGCGAAGCAATCCGGGATTTCCACTTCCTGCCCTTCCGTGCCGCTGAATCGGGAGGTGACCAGGAAGCGATCCCCCATCGTGTCGTGCCGGGCGGCCACGGCGGCGGCGATCTTCTTCAGGGTGAGATCGCGGGCCTGGGCATTGGGGATTTCGTCGAGGCCATCGAGGATCCAGAGGAGTTTGCCGCGATTCCACAGGGCTTCGCCGGGGCGGTTCTTGCGATCCGGCAGATCCGGGGAGGCGGTCTGTTCGTCCAGGAAGCGGCGCAAGAGATCCTTAGTTTCCGCAAAATGCCGGGGAATCCGGGCGGGATCGCGGAGGATCTCACCGGGGAGGAGGCGTTGGAGCTTGAGGAGGACGGGGAAGGTTCCCTCGGGAAGTCCATACGCGGAAGGCGGGACGAACCCGGAAGCCAGCTCCCAAAAGATGCGCTTGGTGACGGTGGTCTTCCCAGCCCCGGGATCCCCGAGGACGAGGACGGCGGTGCGGGGAGTGGCGGAGGGAAAAAGCTTGGTGACCGGGACGCGTTCTTGGAGACGTTCAAGGCGCTCCGCCTTGTGATCGGCTTCTTGATCCTGGGCGGGAGCCATCGCCTGGGTCTCCAGCTCGACATAGGCATCGGAGATGGGGAGGCTGACTTCGTTGAGCTTGGAGCCGAGGCCCATGAGGGGAAGGCGGCCGGTTTCCTCGACCATCCGCTGGCGGTAAGCCTCGATCGAGTCATCGGGGTCCGAGGGCGGGATGGGAACGCCGGGGAGCGGGGCAGGCGCGGGGAAGTGTTTGTCCAGGGCGAACATGACCTTGCCGGCGAGGTCCGCAGGCGTGGTGAAGGAATCGACGGCGTGGGCTTTGCGGATCCGGTTCTTGAGATCTTTGAGCTTCTCGCCATCAACGCCCGTGTCGAACATCGCGGGGACGACCGGGAGCGTCTCATCGATGAAGAATGGGAGCACGAGAATCCCCTTCTCCATCGCGTAAAGATACTCCGCCTCCGTGTAGGACACGTCCGATCCGTCTGGGGAGTCCCCATACCGGTGGGCAAAGATCCCGATGTAAACGTCCGCGCCCTCCAACAACCCCAACGAAGCCTCCATCGGGGATTTCCCCGCCGGAAGAATCTCCATCCAGCGCGGGACGAAATCCTTCTTCTGACAGGCCTTCATCACTTCCTCCCGGTGGTCGAGCAAATCCCGGCTGGTGCTGCTGATCATCGCGACGCGCATGGTGCGGGTAAGAATGGCGAGGGTTCGTGGGACGGCAAGGGCGGGCTGTCGCTCCGGCCCATGGCAGGACGGAGCCAGTCTTTCCACTAAGCCGGCACGCAAGACCGCTCCAGCCAAGCCGCGTAGATGGCTTCGTCGATGGCGCTGGCGGCTAGGGCGAGAGTCCGTTCAACGACATCCTCCTCAGTGGCGACGAAGCGGAGCCCATTCGCCTCGAGGAAAAGAGCCGCGGCGACGAAGCCCGACCTCTTGTTCCCATCCAGGAATGGATGATTCTTAACGATTCCGGACGCGTAGGCGGCCGCCAACTCAAAGAGGGACGGTTCCCCGTAGTGATAGAGATGAATCGGCCGATTTAGCGCGGACTCGAGCAACCCCTCGTCCCGCACCCCGGCGAGACCTCCAAACCGAGCCAGCAGTTCTTCGTGAAACGCATGGACATCGGCGGCGTCGATCCAGACGGGTTCGGTCATTTCGCCAATTCGCGAAGTGCGTTGCGATAGCGCAGCATCAGGCTATTGGCGATGGCGGCTTTCTCCGCAAACCCAGGCTTGTCCGGCGTGATGCGCATCGCGCCCTCCGTCGATTCCGTGAGGTAGAGAATCGATCCTTCTTCGACGTGCATGGCTTGGAGAACCTCCTTGGAAAGGACGATTCCCAGGGAGTTCCCGATCTTGCGGACTTTTGCCTCGTAGGTCATGTGGCAACATTTGTTATCACGGCCGCCAGCGCAAGGTCAAGTTGCATCCCGCCGCGCTCCATGGAAACTAAACCAATGGAATTTTGGAAGATGAACGGAGCCGGCAACGACTTCGTGGTGATCGACAACCGTGACCTGCGTTATCAGCTCGATCAGGACACCATTGCGCAGATTTGTCACCGGCAACGTGGCGTGGGTGCGGACGGGTTGCTCGCGGTCGAGCCCGCACAGAAAGGTGGCGATTACCGTTTCCGCTACTACAACGCCGATGGCGGCGAAGCAGAAATGTGCGGGAACGGAGCGCGGTGTTTCGGGCAGTTCATCCGTCGCGAAATCCACGGAGGCGCTTTGGCATCCGCGACCTTTGAGACTATCGCCGGCTTGGTGAGCGTGCAGTTTCCGGGAGACGAGGTGCAAATCGGGTTGAGCACGCCCCACAGTTTGCGGCTCGGCCAAGCCATCGAGGTAGACGGCCAACCCCTCACTGTGCACTCCGTCAACACCGGGGTGCCCCACGCGGTGATTGAGGTCAACGACTTGGACGCGACCGAAGTCTTTCGGATCGGACGCATAGTCCGTCGTCACGAGGCCTTCGCCCCTGCGGGGACCAACGTGAATTTCATGAAGGCGCTCGCCGCCGGCCAGATCGCGATCCGGACTTACGAACGCGGCGTGGAAGATGAGACCCTGGCTTGTGGGACCGGCATGGTGGCTTGCGCGATCGTGCACCACGAGCTGAGCGGAGCCCCCGCCCCCATCGCGGTTCGGGTCAAGGGCGGCGACACCTTACGGGTGGATTTCGCCAAGGGCGCAGAGGGCTATGAGAACGTCCGTTTGACGGGTCCGGCGGACTTTGTGTTCCGGGGGACTCTGGCGCTCGATTGAGCCCTGTGCATCTTGGTGCACGTGAGGCTTGCAGTTTGTCTAGGCTGGGGTTCGGTAGCAGGCTTCCGAACCCGGAGAGATCATGTTCGCAGGAGTCCATACCGCCCTCGCCACCCCGTTCCAAAACGGTCAGATTGATGCCGCTGCGTTCAAGCGCTTGATCGACTATCAATTCGACAACGGGATCAAGGGCGTCGTGCCCGCCGGAACCACCGGAGAATCGCCTACCCTCAATTACGAGGAGCATGACCGCATCGTCGAATTGGCGGTCGAATATACGACCGGCCGCGGTCTCATCATTGCAGGCACGGGCTCAAACTCCACGTCTGAGGCGATTCACATGACTCAATCGGCGGAAAAGGCGGGCGCTCACGCCAGTCTCCAGGTCTGCCCCTATTACAACAAGCCCTCTCAGGCCGGACTGGTGGCCCACTTCCGCGCGATCGCTGAATCGACCGAATTACCGCTGATTCTTTACAGTGTGCCTGGTCGTTGCGGCGTGGAGATCGGCGTGGAAACCATCGCGACCCTGGCGGAGACCTGCAGAAACGTCGTCGCCATCAAGGAAGCGGGCGGGAATGCGGAGCGAGTCAGCCAAATCGCGGCGGCGACTCCGGATACGTTCGAAATCCTCTCGGGAGACGACTCCCTGACGTTGCCCTTTATCGCAGTCGGTGCTTGCGGTGTGATCAGCGTTGCCTCCAACTTGATTCCGGCGGTGATGAGCGAATTGGTCGATGCGGCCAACTCGGGTGATTTCACCAAGGCCCGGGCCATCCACGAAGAATATTACGCGCTTTTCAGCGCATTCCTCAAACTCGACAGCAACCCGGTCCCGATCAAGGCAGCCTTGGCCTTGCGCGGACTAATCGGCAACGAAATCCGCCTGCCCCTCGTCCCCATGGACGCAACCCGGGTGGAACAACTTCGCGGATTGCTTTCCACTTTAAACCTTCTCTGAGCCATGTCCGAAGTCGAAATCGTCGTCACCGGATGCCATGGGCGCATGGGCCAGGCGGTCATCGAAGCCGCTGCATCCGCAGGAGTCAAGGTCGCCGCCGCCGTCGATTTGGGCGACTCCCTCGAGCAAGCCTTGGCGAGCGGAGGCACGGTCATCGATTTCACGGCACACGGATTTACCCCGACGCTCCTCAAGGCCTGCCTGGCCAACGGCAATCACATCGTCATGGGCACCACCGGTCATACCGATGACGAACTGGCCCAGATTCGGGAAGCCTCGAAATCTCTGCCGATGGTCTTTGCGCCCAACTTCAGCGTCGGGGTCAACGTGCTGTTCTGGCTCACGGCCAAGGCCACTTCCATTCTCGGGCCTGGGTTCGATCTGGAGGTCGTCGAAATGCATCACCGGCACAAGACCGATGCCCCGAGCGGCACCGCCCGGAGATTGGCGGAAATTCTCGCGGAAGCATCCGGCTTGTCCTATGACCGGGACTGCCGCCACGGTCGTTTTGGTGATACCGGCGCGCGGACACCCAACGAGATTGGAGTTCACGCAATCCGGGGCGGGGATGTCGTCGGCGATCACACGGTGATCTACGCCGCCGCCGGTGAGCGGGTGGAATTGACGCACAAGGCGTCGAGCCGACTCACCTTCGCCAGCGGCGCGGTCCGCGCGGCGGCTTGGCTCAGCGGGAAAGCTCCCGGCCTTTACGACATGCAAGACGTGCTGGGTCTCCGGTCATGAAGCATCGGGTCACGATCGCACTGGGAAGCAATCTGGGAGACCGGCTGGAGAATCTCCGTTTCGGACGCCAGGAGTTGCTCGGTCGGGGAGAATTGGAGAACGCCATTTTCTCGCCGGTCTATGAGACCTCCCCGGTCGATTGCCCGCCCGGATCGCAGGAGTTTCTCAATGCCGTGATCATAGGCGACACCATCTTCGAACCAGAAGAATGGCTCGACCTCCTGCTTTCGATTGAGGAGGACGCCGGCCGGATCCGCAATGGCGAGTTCAATGCTCCCCGCCCCCTTGATCTCGACCTCTTGACCTGCGGAGACTTCTTGAGGGATTCCCCCCGGCTGGTGATCCCGCATCCGGGATTGCGTGGTCGGCGCTTCGTCTTGCAGCCGCTCTCTGATTTGGCCCCGGAAATGCTGATTCCCGGATTCGACAGGACGGCCAAAGACTTGCTGGACACATGCAATTCGAGCGAACCGCCCCCGCGCCTTTATCTTTCGGACTGGTAAACCCGTCATGACCACACAGGACCGAATCGCCAAGTTGCGCCAAACCCGCGTGGCGGCGCTGACCGCCTATGACTACCCTACCGCCCGGGTCCTCGATGAGGCTGGAATCGATTTGATCCTGGTGGGTGACTCATTAGGAATGGTCTTCGCCGGCAATCCCGACACAACTTCGGTGACGATGGAGCAGATGATCTATCACACCACCGTGGTGCGGCGCGGAGTCAGCAACGCCCTCTTGGTCGCGGATCTCCCCTACCATAGCTACGACACCGTGCGCGAAGCCGTAGCCAATTCCCATCGCCTCATCGCGGCCGGCGCGGAGGCGGTCAAGTTGGAGGGAGGCGTGGCCGTGATCGAGAAGGTCAAGGCCATCATTGCGGCGGGCATCCCCGTGTCAGGCCACATTGGGATGCTCCCACAGAGCGTCCATCGTGAAGGGAGCTACAAGAAGAAGGGAAAGACCGCCAACGAGGTCTCCGCACTTCTTGAGGATGCGCGCGTCCTCCAGGAAGTCGGAGTCTTTGCCATCGTCCTGGAAAGCATTGTGGCCGAAGTGGCCACAGAGATCACCCGCTCCGTCACGATCCCAACCATCGGGATCGGCGCAGGGTCGGGTTGCACCGGACAGATCGCGGTCGTCCATGACCTGATCGGCTTTTACCCGTGGTTCACGCCGCCGTTCGCCAAACCCAAAGCAAGGTTCGCCGACCTCCTGCGCGACGCAGCGAGCGTTTACGCAGCAGAGGTCAGAGCAGGCTCGTAACCTTCACTTCGCTTCCTGAAGCCGTCCGTAGGAACGCCAGCGGTCGTAGCGTTGGTCGAGGAGTTTGTCGATCGGAACGCCTTTGATCTCGTCCAGATGACGGATGACGGCCTCCTTGAAACGGGCTGCAGATTCAAAGTGATCGTAGTGAGCTCCCCCCGCAGGTTCCGGGATTACCTCATCGACGACTCCGAGTTCCTTGAGATCAACGGCTGACAAGCGCAAGGCTTCCGCAGCTTCCGGCGCTTTCTTGCGATCCTTCCAAAGAATGGCGGCGCATCCTTCTGGACTGATCACGGAGTAATACGAGTTCTCCAAGATGAGAACCCGATCGGCAATGCCAATTCCCAGGGCCCCACCCGATCCCCCCTCACCGATCACCACGGAGACGATCGGCGTGCGTAGGAGGGCCATCTCCCGGAGATTGAAGGCAATTGCCTCCGCGATATTGCGCTCCTCGGCCCCGATCCCCGGGAAGGCTCCGGGGGTATCGATCAGAGTGACTACCGGAATCTCAAACTTCTCGGCCATCCGGAAAAGTCTCAGAGCCTTGCGGTAGCCTTCTGGGTGAGCGCTGCCAAAGTTGCGATGCAGGTTCTCCTTGGTGTTCCGGCCCTTTTGGTGACCGGTCACGAGCACTTTGTGATCACCGATCCGCGCGAACCCAGAAGGCATCGAGGCGTCGTCCCCGTAGTGGCGGTCTCCGTGCAGTTCCATGAAGTCCTTGAAGCTGTGCTGGATGTAATCCAGCATGAAGGGACGCTGGGGGTGGCGGGAGATCTGGACCCGCTGGGCTGGGGTGAGCTTGCTGTAGACCTCTGCTTTGGTCTTCTGCAGCTTGCGCTCGATCTCGAGGACCTCAGGCTCCACCTGCAGGCTCTGGCCCGAAAACTCCCGCTTCAGCTGATCGAGCTGGCGTTGGATTTCGAAGATCGGTTTTTCAAAGTCGAGAGGCTCGATGTTCATGGCGCACTAGGGAAAAGGAAGAAGAACGAAAGAGCCTAATCGCGAAGACGCAATTCGGTTCCAGTTCGGATATACGTATAAAGTTCGTTGAGGTCGGGCTGCGCAAGAAGGATGCCCGATTTGCGCTCGATGGAAGCCTTGACTGGATCAGCAGGTAAGGCCTGAAGAACCAAGCCCGGACGGGAGGTCTGGAGCCAGCGATGGGCTCCCTGATAGGAGGAAGAACCGAAGGCCGCCCTTCTCCCGTTCGCCAACCAAGCAGGTTTGTCGCTGATATCTGTGGCAGAGGGCACCTTGATCGTCGGCGGAAGATTGGCATCGAGAATCGGGTACGCTTTGAAGAAAATCTCCACCGGTGCGGGAACGGTGCCTGGTTCCGTTGTGCCGGTCGCTGGTGGAGCCTCCATCCGGTAGACCAACATCTCCCGTTTGCTCAGGTTTGCCTCAAGGACGAAGATCAGCGGGGACAGCCAATACTCATCACCAGGGTGGATCACGCCACCGCTGAGTCCATTCGCCCGCATGATGAAGTCGACCGTGGTCTTGTGGCGGCTCGCGATCGCCGCCAAACCGGCGTCTCCACTCTTGACGGTGTACTTGTACTTGCCAGGAGCCGGCGCTTCAGACAAGAGCAGATCCAGATTGAGTTCCCCAAGGACCCGTTTGGCCTCGAGGTACTTCGCTGATTCCGGGTAGTAGCGCATCAGGTAGGCGAGCCGCTCCCGCGCCGGAACCAGTTCCCCCTCCTTGACCAAGGCCATCGCGGCCTCATACTCCTTTAGCCCAGGATCAGGGACCGAATCGGGAGCCTCCTGCTGATGCTTGATCGTCTGCAATGCCACGGTCTCGGGCTTGACGACCTGTTCAAGAAAGTAGGCTACGCCAACGATGGCGGCTCCGAGAATACCAAGCGCGGCTACGGCGATAAGAATCGTGAATTGCTGGGCTCTCGACGCCATCGTTCCGGTCTGAGGCGCAGCTTAGAGCAAGCCTCGGCGCTTGAAATCGAAGTGGTTGATCGCTTGAGATCGCTCGATCATTTGCAGCGTGAAGCGCAGCAACGAGATCTCCCAGGCCTCGTCAATCCCGGAGATGACCGCGACCGAGGGATTTCCCTGGGCGCGGACATCCGTAATGATCCGGTCCGACACTACCGCCAATGAGTCGTGAACGATCATCTCGGTGATGTCCGAACGGCGGAACTGAAATCCATATTGAAGAAAGGCGAACTTCCCCCGGTTCTGGCGAAGCCAGTCGGCAAAAACGCCCGCCTGTTCTCCAAACCCTTCAAACTCGAAGTCCGCCAGCGACTCTGGCCGAAGGATTTGTGGCTTTTCCGCGCTGATACGCCCCTCCCGGACGCGCACACGGTCGACGGCGTCCAGCATTTCTGTAACCAGACGAAACTCGAAGTTCGTGGACCCAAACGTATCGATCCGCCGATCAGGTTCGTGGAGAACCTGGGTGGACTCGAACGCAAAGTGCATGTCGTCTTCCGAGTACATCGCAAGAAGAGGCTACGCTAGACTGGCCGATGAAACCAATCCAGCGCAATTTGTAACTAGGACGCCGAGAGATCCCCACCTCCGGCAAAAAAAAGGGCACCACCCGAAGGTAGCGCCCACTTTCGCGAATTTGGGTTGGGGCCAATCAGGCGCCCTGCTTCTCTTCGACGTACTTGTAAACGTCGCCGACAGTCTGCAGTTTTTCCGCGTCCTCGTCGGGAACTTCGATCTCGAACTCCTCTTCAAAGGCCATGACCAACTCCACGGTGTCGAGCGAATCCGCTCCCAAATCTTCAATGAACTTTGCCTCTGGAACAACTTGCTCGGCATTAACGCCCAATTGCTCAACAATGATGTCCTTGACCTTCTCCTGAATGCTGTCAGCCATAAAATCGGTTCCCTGAGTGAATTTCGGGTAGCGATACAGGCCCCCCTCGGAGAGCGCAACAAAAAACCCCTTTCCGTTCAGAAAAAGGGGGTTTTGTGAGGAATTTAGCCGCAGTTTTGCCCAGTAGGGCCCAAATTTCATGAAGCTCGTCATCAACGGAACCGAAACGCAAATGCCGCCAACCTGCCTGGACGTCGCCGCCATTCTGACCCACCTCGATCTCGGATACCCGGTGCTGGTCGAACTCAACGGGACCGCGCTCTTCCCTCGTGAATTCCCCTCAGTGCCCGTTCAGGAGGGTGATCGCATTGAAATCATGCGGATGGTGGCCGGAGGCTGAAACGCCTGTCAGGGCGCTTTCTTGGGCGCGCAAACCAGCAACTCGACCCAACTGGCCCGCGCCACGTTGAAACCCTTGACGGTGCGAGTGGCAAACCGGGTCGGGTCCAGGGCGGCGGTGACCGCCTCCCGGTGATCCTGTGAGGGATTGGGTTCGAAGCCTCGACCGGCCGCAAGCGCGTTCACTTCGTCCTGCAAGCGCCACTCCCTGAGTAAAAAGATGGCGGCCCGGTTCTCCTTCTCAAAAGCCCACGCAAAAGAAGGGGCGATCTCGTTCGGCTTCTTCTTAAACTTGACCGGATGAGTCACGTAGAAGACCAAGTTCGGCTCCTCGTAACGCCACGACCGCAGTTCCCTCGGCTTCGCATTCATCTCCGCCAGAGCCGCGAGGATCTTCGGTGCCGGGTGGTTCGCACGGACCACACGGGTCAAACTCGCGGTGAGAATTCCGCCCACCACGACCGCCGCCAGGGCCAAGCGCCAACGTTGCATGCGAGCCAGAAAGGCCCATATCCCCAAACAGACGAACAAGAGAGCGCCCAGGACCACGAGGTGGCGCACACCAACGGCATCCTCCGCAATTTGGATCTGGGAGGCCCACAACGCAATCAGCGTGGAGGGGATCAAAATGTTTCCCAGGGAAATCCAGAACCATTTCCCCACCTTGGTGAGAGCTTCTGGTCCCGCCCGGAAGAGGAGGAGAAAGAAGGCGGGAAACCCGGGCATGATGTAGTGCGGCAATTGTGTCGCGTACAACCCGAAAATCAGAATCGGTCCCAAAACCCAGCCGAGAAGGAGAGCTTCCTTGCGCGACCATTTCCAGCGCGGTTCGGGTTTCGGCCAGGCGGCAGGGAGAAATGCGCTCCAGGGCAAAAGGGAGAGCAGCGCCGTGAAAAGATAGTAGATCACGGGCAAGCGGAATCGACCATTAAACGACTCCATACCGCGGTGTACTACGTGTTCCCCCATGCCAACCTCCCAGAACTTCCCCTGAGTTTTGATCAACGCGGGAATCCCCCAGAGCCCCACCATCATCAGGACGATCCCGATCAAGGAAAGCGGCTGCAAGCGGCGCCAGGCAATAGGCTGCCGGTGAAGGGCAAAGCGGGCCAAGAGAAACGCCGCGAGCGGCACTGCGAGGGCGATGGGCCCCTTGGCCAGAAAACCGAAGGCAAGCCCGCCCGCTAGAACCCAGAACCACTTGCCCCATCGGGGCGGTTCCTCAACTTCTTCCAACAAGCGGAGCATCCCCCAGAAGGCCACGGTCAGACCAAACAACATCGGCATGTCCGCCACGCAAAGCCGACCATGGATAAGAACCTGCAGACAGGTCAACCAACCCACTCCCGCCCAAAACCCGGCCCGGCGGGAGAAGAGCCCCGCGCCGATTTCCAGGATCACCAGCGCGGTGAGAATCGCCGAAAACACGGAGTGAAGCCGGGAGGCGAGTTCCGTTTTGCCGAGAATTACGTCATGGATCCGCATCCACCAGTAGGAGAGCACTGGCTTGTCGAACCGGTATTCCCCATTAAAATAAGGCACAAACCACTCCCCGCGCTCAATCATTTCCCAGGTGGCCTGGGCAAAGCGCGGTTCATCGCGATCCATCAAGGGCAAAGCGGCCGTCCCAGGCAGCAGCACCGCCAACCCGATGACAAAGAGAATGGCCCGGGGATGCCACCCCTGCAGATACCAGGGAACCGCGCCAGGGGCCGGGTGAGGAAGGGATTCTGACATGAAAACGATTTGCTCCGGCCGGGGCCACCGAATCCCCAGCCGGAAGATTTTGCAACGCGCAACCGCAGGAAATATGAACTGCTTAGGGCCGCATCTCCGCGATCTTCACCTCACGCCCTTCCGCGGCCGACCGATCGCAAGCGAAAATCACCTCGAACGATTTGTAGGCTTCCTGAATGCTGGTCAATTCCATCCGCCGTCCCGCCGCCAAGGCATCGAAGAACGCGTCGAATTGCACCTGATACGGGTGATCCGCAACATCGCCGGAATCCATCATGGACATGTGCAACTGGCTCCAAGCGTCTTTTTTCAAGTGACCGAACTTGGTGGTGTAGAACTTGTTGTCGAGGAGCGAGCCCTCACTCCCCACGAGATGGGTGTGGAAGTAGTAGGGCTGCCAGCAGTCGAGCACTGAGGCCGTCTTCCCGATGCGTCCGTCCTTAAACTTGATGAGATTGACCGCCGTGGTCGGGTATTCGTATTGCTTGAAAATCTCATTCTGAGATCCGGTCGAGTAGCTCGTCACGGCTTCCACGTCCCCTCCCATGCACATGAGGAGCGCGTCCAAGGCATGGCATCCCGCAGAGAGCAAGGAGCTTCCGCCATTCTCACGCTTCACGTTCCAGCGGAATTGCCCGTACCAGGGCCCCACCCCATGGTAGTAATCGATTTCGCCGTAGTGAATGCTCCCAAAGAGCCCTTCGGAAATCAGTTTTCGGGTGGTTTGGAACTGTCCGGAGAAGCGACACTCGAAACAGACGCAAGCCTCCACACCGGCAGCTTCAACGGCATCGAGAATGGCCCGGCAATCGGCCAAGCTCATCGCCAGCGGTTTCTCGATGATGAGGTGCTTGCCCGCCTGGGCCGCGAGAACCGCGTGTTGCCGGTGCTGGGATGGAAAGCTGGTCACATCGATAACATTGATCTCCGGGTCTTCCAGCATCGCCTCGTAGCGATCGTAAATCCGGATTGGAGTCCCGTATTTCGCTTCCAACTCAGTGGCCGATAGGCTGGCTGCGCGCGAAGAGTAGACAGCACCGACTTCCCCCAGCCGGGTGTGGCGAATGGCATCAATGTGTGCGGTGGCGGCCCATCCGTAACCTGCAACTCCGACCTTGAAGGGTTTGCTCATGGGGGAGCATCAAAGCGGCACGGGCTCCTCCCGTCAATGGCATGATCTCGGCAAAGATCACCAACCCGCGTCACATTGACTCGATTCGCGACAATCTTCTTCGAACCGACTCCTTCATCGTGCTGAGCAACGAACAATTTGTCGCCCTGGTCCGCGAGCATCAATCTGGACTCCGGGCCTTCATCCGATCCCTCGGAGTCGATCCCATGTGGGTCGATGATCTGGCGCAGGAGGCATTGGTGATCGCCTATGAGCGGCGCAAGGACTACGATGAATCCCTTTCCTTCCGGAATTGGGTCTGGGGAATCGCCAGGAACTGCGTTCTCAATGAACGGCGCAAGGTTGCGCGCCGCAGTCGCATCCTCCAGGAGAACATTACGGACATCCTGCTGGCCACGTCCGGCGATTTTCTTGAGCCCGAAGGGTTATCCGACGATGACCGGGCCCGCTCCGCCGCGCTCCGGGCTTGTCTGGACGAAATGCCGGAGCGAAGCCGCGAAATGTTGCGCCGCCGCTACGAGCAGGAGATGAAGGCCACCGACTTGGCCGAGGAATACAACATGAATCCGTCCGCGATGCGCAAGGCGCTTGAGCGTATCCGGACAGCCATCCGCCTGTGTATGGAAACCCGCCTGAGCCCAGCGCCGGGCGCTTAAATCGAATCTGAAAGGCCAATCATGAATCCATCCGAACCGGACCATTTTGCGGAACTCTCCACCGCGTTCATCGAGGGGGATCTCGACGCCACATCCGCAGCACGCCTCGAAGAACTCCTCCGCGAGAATCCTGAACGCACGCAGGCCTTCCGCGAGAACCTCGATTTCGCGGATCGACTCGAGCAATCGCTCATGCCGAATCGCTCGGTGCCCGCCTTCCTCAACGGATTGGAGACGCGCTTCCATGCGGAGGCGACTGCCGACGAGTTCCTAGAGGATCTCCTTCCCCGTCTCCGTGAAGTCGATCAGCGTCAGGCCTCCAAGATCATCCGCTTCCCTGTCCGTTGGGCTCTCGGCCTGTCCGCCGCCGCAGCCGTCGCCGTGGCTGCCTTGGTCGTTTTCCGAGCAGGTCCTGGTGGCTCTCCAGGGGCTTCCGGTGTGGCGCGACTGGCGCAAACCTCCACTGACATCGTCTGGTCCAAGCCAGCTGGTCAACCCGCCGGAATCGAATGGGAAGTCGGCTCGTCCATCCCCGCCGGCACCTCGATCCGTTTGGAATCGGGAATCGCCCGTTTTGATCTGGCCAACGGCAGCGTGATCACCTTAGAAGGGCCGGCCGATATCCAACTTGAGTCCACCTCCGAGGCCCGCCTGGTCCGCGGCAACGTTCTCGCCAGTGTGGCCCCAGACGATGAGCCCTTTACGATCCGCGCCTCCGGAATGGAGTATCAGGTCGAAGGCTCCACCACCGGAGTCCGCACCCTGGAGGGTGACAAGCTGGAAGCCTCGGTGCTTTCCGTCAGCGGATCGGCCACGGCCGTTTCCCAAGTCGGAAACGGCTCCAAAGATGAGATCGGACCCAATGAAGCGCTCGTGACCCATTCCCAGGACGGCTTGAAGGAATTGGTCCCGATCGATCCGAACACCTACCGCGGTCACCTCAATCTTCTCGCTGGCATCACCCGGCACAGCGACGATGTCACGGTGGAGGTCGCCGACGCCACGGAACCGGCTCGGCAGGCCCCGGTCATGGTGGCTCTGGAAAAGGAGAATATTGAATCCAAAACTCCCGTTCGGGTAGACATCACTCCCGGAACCCCGCTGCCTCTCGGCCAAGCGCGCAATCTGGCATTGAGCAATCATCCCGAAATGGCACCCGGAAAGAGGCTGCGCAGTTACGTCGTCGAAGTCGGCTCCGTAACCTCGACGCCTGCGGGATCAGGCTATGTCGATTCGTTCATTGAATTCGACAAGCCCATCGCCGGCATCGCCGCGACCCCGGAAACGCTCGGCGCGAGCAACGCCGTGGCCGGTGGCAACTTGGCCAAGGGCACCACGCCCGGCCTCCCGGAATCTGACAACCTTGAGATCAGCAAAGACGGACGGACCTTGCGGCTTCGCATCAAGGAAGGCGAGCGACTGGCTCTTTCCAGCTTCCGGGTCTTCGTACACGAACCGGAAATCATCTCGCCAGGCCACCGGGAGGGCGTTTGGGCAGCACCGAGAGTCAACTCCGAGGAGAAGCCTGACCTCACCGGGAAGAACCCCGACGTGAAGCCCTAACCCTAAATTCGGAGTTGGTGGCCCACGGAAGACAGTAGAGTAGAGAGCAACGGGCGGCTTGCGCCGGTCCCGTTGCTCCCCCTCGTCGAACCGGACGTGCAGATTTCCGGCATACGGCTCTCCTGCAA